>Ga0102591_1000201_pt1 | contig 138845 bp, 126 predicted proteins | sample AraplaCol_mCL_r2_2_FD_76860 | JGI IMG/M metagenome (GOLD analysis project Ga0102591, IMG submission 76860) | Arabidopsis root microbial communities from North Carolina, USA - plate scrape MF_Col_mCL_r2 (SPADES assembly) (version 2) | ecosystem: Host-associated > Plants > Roots > Endosphere...
TAACACGCGCGATCTTCGTCATATCAGGAGCAAGAATCCCATGTCCGAGCGGTGGACGCCCGATAGCTGGAGGGCAAGGCCCGTCCAGCAGATTCCGGAATATCCGGACCAGGCAGCCTTGAAGGCGGTCGAGCAGCAGCTCGCCGGCTTTCCGCCGCTCGTTTTTGCAGGCGAGGCGCGCAAGCTCAAACGGGCGTTGGGCAAGGTTGCGGCCGGTGAGGCCTTCCTCCTTCAGGGCGGCGATTGCGCGGAGAGCTTCGCCGAGCATTCCGCCGACAACATCCGCGATTTCTTCCGGCTCTTCCTGCAGATGGCGGTGGTACTGACCTTCGCCGGTGGCTCGCCAGTCGTGAAGGTCGGCCGCGTCGCCGGCCAGTTCGCCAAGCCGCGTTCCGCGCCCAGCGAGACGATCGGCGGTGTCGAGCTGCCGAGCTACAAGGGCGACATCGTCAACGACATCGCCTTCACGGAAGAGGCGCGCATCCCCGATCCGCGTCGCCAGCTCGAGGCCTATCGTCAGTCGGCGGCGACGCTGAACCTGATCCGGGCCTTCGCGACCGGCGGCTACGCCAATCTCGACAACGCGCATCGCTGGATGCTCGGCTTCGTCAAGGATAGCCCGCAGTCGCATCGCTATCAGGAAGTCGCCGAGCGCATCACCGAGGCGCTCGAGTTCATGCGCGCCATCGGCATCGACCCGGAGACACATCCGGAGATGCGCACGACCGATTTCTACACCAGCCATGAAGCGCTGCTGCTCGGCTACGAGCAGGCGATGACGCGCACGGATTCGACCACTGGCGAATGGTACGATACCTCCGGCCACATGGTCTGGATCGGTGATCGCACGCGCCAACTCGACCACGCCCATGTCGAGTTCTTCCGCGGCATCAAGAACCCGATCGGTCTGAAGTGCGGCCCCTCGACCACCGTCGATGGCCTGCTGAAGCTGATCGACGTGCTCGATCCGCAGAACCAGCCCGGCCGGTTGACGCTGATCGCCCGCTTCGGCGCCGACAAGGTCTTCGACAATCTGCCGGCTCTGGTGCGCGCCACGAAGCGCGAGGGCCGCAATGTCGTCTGGTCCTGCGACCCGATGCACGGCAACACGGTCAAGGCCGCCAGCGGCTACAAGACCCGCCCGTTTGACCTGATCATGGGGGAGGTGAAGAACTTCTTCGCCGTCCACCAGGCGGAAGGTACCTATGCGGGCGGCCTGCATCTGGAAATGACGGGCAAGAACGTCACCGAATGCACCGGTGGTGCACGCGGCATGACCGATGCCGACCTCAACGACCGCTACCACACGGTCTGCGATCCGCGTCTCAACGCCGAGCAGGCGCTGGAACTGGCCTTCCTCGTGGCGGAACTGGTCAAGCGCGAGCGCGCCGGTCGTGCGAAGCCGCATGTCGAGGCCGCCGAGTAAGCAGCGCGCCTCATTGGCTGAATAAAGAGAGGCCGGGGCATCGCCCCGGCCTTTCTCGTTTCGAACGACTGTTCGTCAGAACTTGACCGCGGCTGCAACGCGCGCCGTGTTGACGTTGACAGTCACGCCTTCGACGTCATTGAAGCTGGTGTAGAGATATTCGCCGCGGATGATCAGGTTGTCGGTGAGGGCGGCTTCGAGACCGCCGCCGACAGACCAGCCAAAGCCCCAGACGTCCTTTTTCTGGCCCCCCATCACACGGGGCCAGCCAAAATAGCTCGCCGTATAGTTGGAGGTGGGCGTGAGCCAATCGGAGGCGACGGCAATATTGGTGTCGAAGCGCCCGGTTGCCGCGCCGATCGTGAAGTACGGCATCAATCGGCCGTAAGTATAGCCGAAACGAAGGCGGGCATTGAAATAATCGTTCAAACGGGCGTTCTGGATGGATGCGATATAGACATCACCAGAGGGGATGCGCCGGCCTTCGACCGTGAAAGCCGACGTTTCCTGGTCGACCCGCGAGTATTCAGCCTCGACACCAAGGATGACATCGCCAAACGCAAAATTGTAGCCGGCGAAGGCGCCGAAAGTGTTTCCGCGATCGGTCCGGGTCGGCGATAGCACGAGTTGGCCCGGGTTCAATTCACTGAGAACCACCGTCCCATTGAAATTGCCGTTCGCGAGATCGAGCACGCCCTTGTCCGTACGGAAGCGCGTCTGACTCAGACCGGCGAAACCGCCAAAATAGAAGCCCGACCAGTTGATGCCGAGATCCGGCGCGGGCGCTACATCCTCGATCTGGGAGCCACGCAGCACCGGATAGTCTGCAGCAAGCGCCGGACTGGCGAGAAGGTCGGCGACAACGGCCGCTCCTGCGAGCGCCGGCGCGATGGAAAGGATCCGCATCCCAATGTCCCCTGGCAACGGTCCGGTTCCAGCCGGTCTGCCTTGCCCGGAGACAATTCATGCCCCGGTAACCCTAATTCACGGTTAACGGTGCGGAACCGACATCGACACCGTGATTGTCGCCCGGGGCCAAACGCGGCATAAGCCCGCCATGACAGCTTCCGCCGCCTCATCGCCGCTCGTCCGCTTCGCGCCGTCGCCCACCGGCTATCTCCATATCGGCAACGCTCGGCCGGCTTTGTTCAACTGGCTCTTCGCCCGCCGCCATGGTGGTCGTTTCCTGCTGCGCTACGACGACACCGATCTCGCCCGCTCGAAGCCGGAATATGCTGATGCCATCGCCGAGGATCTGGGCTGGCTCGGCATCCGGCCTGATCTGGTGATCAAGCAGTCCGAGCGTCTGGCGATCTACGATGCCGCGGCGGATCGCCTGCGCGCGGCCGGGCGGCTCTATGCCTGCTACGAGACGGCCGACGAGCTCGAGCGGCGGCGCAAGCGCCAGCTTGCTCGCGGCCTGCCGCCGATCTATGACCGCGCCGCTCTGAAGCTCACTGCCGAGGAGAAGGCAGCTTTCGAGGCCGAAGGGCGCAAGCCGCATTGGCGCTTCCTGTTGGAGGCCCGCGAGGTTGCCTGGACCGATCTCGTCCGCGGCGCTTCTCATGTCGATTGCGCCTCTCTGTCCGACCCCGTCTTGGTGCGCGAGGACGGCAGCTATCTCTACACGCTGCCTTCGGTGGTCGACGACATCGAGACCGGCGTCACTCATGTCATTCGGGGTGAGGACCACGTCACCAACACGGCCGTCCAGGCGCAGATCTTCGACGCGCTGGGGGCAGCGCTGCCGGTGTTCGGTCACCACAACCTGCTGACGACAGCGAGCGGGGAAGGGCTCTCCAAGCGCCTCGGCCATCTTTCGCTGCGCGGCTTGCGCGAGAGCGGTGTCGAGGCGCTGGCGGTCGCGGCGCTGGCCACCATGGTCGGCACTTCGGATGCTGTGCGCCCGGTCGCCAGCCTCGATGAGCTCGCCGGGCTGGTCGAGCTCTCCCATGTCTCGCGCGCGCCGGCCAAGTTCGACGAGCATGAGCTCGAGGCGCTGAGTGCGCGTACGCTGCATCAGCTTCCCTATGCCATCGTGGCGGAAAGGCTCTCGGCGCTCGGCGTCGCCGGTGACGAGCCCTTTTGGCTCGCCGTGCGCGGCAATCTCGCCAAGCTCGGCGAGGCGAAGGAGTGGTGGCACGTCGTCGCGGGGCCGATCGAGACGGTCATCGCCGATCCGGCCTTCATCGGCCAGGCAGCGGCGCTACTGCCGCCGGAACCCTTCGACGGGACGAGTTGGAAAAGCTGGACGCAGGCCGTCTCGGCCGCGACCGGCGCCAAGGGCAAGGCGCTGTTCATGCCTCTGCGGCAGGCACTCACTGGACTCGATCACGGCCCGGAGCTGGCTGCGCTGCTGCCGCTGATCGGGCGTGAGAAGGCGCTGAAGCGGCTGGCTGGAGAGAAGGCCTGACCCGACCTAGTGTCATTCTCGGGCCGCGCAAGCGGACCCGAGAAGCTCTTTCAGCAAAAGCATTAGTTTCCGAGATGGTCGGGTCAAGCCCGACCATGACGGCTGAAATACCTCACTCGTGGCGGTCCATCGCCGAGGCGTGCTTGGTGTCGCGCATGGTCGTGTAGACCAGCAGCGAGACGAAGATCACCGCCGAGAGATAGTAGTAGAACCACTGCTCGTGGCCCTGCTGCTTGAAGAACAGGGCGATCGCAGGCGCCGTGCCGCCGAAGATCGAAACCGTCAGCGCATAGGGCACTGCGACGCCGGTTGCGCGGATCGAGGTCGGGAAAAGCTCGGCCTTCACCACCGCGTTGATCGAGGTGTAGCCGGCGACGAAGACCCAGGCGCCCGAGATCAGCAGGAAGGCGACCCAAGGGGACTTGGTGCCGGCCAGAGTGGTGAGGATCGGCACGGTGAGCAGCGTGCCGGCCACCCCGAAGAAGATCAGCATCGGCTTGCGGCCGATCCTGTCGGAGATCAGCCCGTAGATCGGCTGCAGGATCGAGGCGAAGATCAGCGAGCCGGCGATGACATAGGTCGTCACGATGTCCGACAGGCCCACCGTCTGCTTTACGAAGGTCTGCATGTAGGTGGTGAAGGTGTAGAAGGCGGCGGTGCCGCCGGCGGTGAGGCCGACGACGATCGCGACCTCGCGCGGATATTTCAGCAAGCCCTTGAGCGAGCTCTCGCGCTTCAGGCCGCTCTTCTTCGCGGCCTCGAAGGATTCCGTCTCGTGCATGTGCCGGCGCATGATCATCGCGGTGATCGCGAGCCCGGCGCCGATGACGAAGGGAATGCGCCAGCCCCAGGCGACGAGCTGCTCATGCGTCAGGAAGACGTTCTGAAGCAGCAGCAGCACCAGGATCGCCGTGAGCTGTCCGCCGATCAGTGTCACGTACTGGAAGCTCGAATAGAAGCCGCGATGCTCGGGGTCGGCGACCTCGGTGAGATAGGTCGCGCTCGCCCCGTACTCGCCGCCGAGGCTGAGACCCTCGATGATACGCGCCAGCGCCAGCAGGGCGGGCGCGGCGAAACCGATCGAGGCATAGGTCGGCGTAACGGCGATGATCAGCGAGCCGAAGCACATCATCACCACCGAGACGGTCAGCGACAGCCGCCGCCCGTAGCGATCCGCGAGATGGCCGAAGAGCCAGCCGCCCACAGGCCGCACGATGAAGCCGGCCGCGAACAGCGTCGCGGCATTGAGCTGCTGCACCACCGGATCGTTGGAGGGGAAGAAGTGCGGCGCGAAATAAAGCGCGAAGGCGGTGTAGGCGTAGAAATCGTACCACTCGACGAGATTGCCGACCGATCCCATGAAGATCGCCTTGAGGCGGCGCTTGGCGTCCGCCAGCTCGATCGGATGGGGATGGGGTGTCGCGGCGGTGCCGGAAGTCGTGTCGGTCATGACGGCCTGCTGATGCTTGGGAGCGTCAGAGGCGAACGCGCGGCCGGGCCGCGGGCAAGGTCTGGCGGCCCCCCGATGGGCGGCGTGAAAGGCCGTTTATGCGCCCCTTTCCGCCATGCGTCTACCGGCGCCTATTACGTTCGCGCCGCCCCGTTCATGCGTGAATCGCATGGAACTTTTGTGGCTAAGAAGGGGTTCTAGGGCCGCGCGAGTTGCGGGCTGAGGTTCGGCGCGAGGTTCGGCGCGACGATCCGGACGGCACGACGCTCGCCGGTGACGCTGCGCGATTCGCTCTTCAGCCCGTCCTTTTTGTCGAGGATCTTCTCGCCGACGATGTCGGGACCGACGCCCGCCGATTCCGTGCCGGACGTCGGCGAATCCTCGGAGGGCATGGGCTTTTCGTCGGTAGCAGCAGGAGCCGGGGCGGGAGCCGGCGCGGGCTGGGCAGCCGCGCCACGCCGCTTCGGATCGGCCTTGGGATCGACTGCCTTGGGCCGCGAGAGCTCGGCGGCGCGCTGCTCTGTGACGATGACGTCGCCCTTGCGCTTGTCGAGCAGGTACTCGGCGTTCTTCAGCGCTTCCGACCAGCTCTGCCCCTGTCCTCGGCAGGTGCAAGCGGCGTCGAAGCTGCGGGTGTATTTCCCGGCATTGGCCAGCGAGGTATAGGGCTGGCCGGTCGAGCGCGAGGCTGCGTTCTGGATGTCGCCGCCAGCGCTCATGCCAAAGGCCGTGGTCTCGGCGCCGGGGCAGAGCGCCTGGCACATCTCGTCGGCATTGCCGTTGTTGTTGGCGAGCGGGAAGAAGAAGCCGTCACAGCTGCGCACGCAGACGGTCTGCGGGCCGCCAAGGCGCGGCTTCTCCGGCTCGATGATCGACTGTTCGGGATCGAGCTCCGGCACGGTGCTGTCGATCTCGCCACGGCGCGGCTGGAGCCCGAAGATCGTCTCGAAGAAGCCGCGCTGCTGGGGCGCCTGGCAATTGCTGTTGATTGCCGCAGTAAGCTGGGCGCGGCGCTGCTCGACGCCACCGCCCTGCGCCTGCCGCTGCAGCGCGCCGTACTGCGCCTGCAGCTGGCCGAGCTGGGACCGCAGGCCACCGCATTGCGGCGGCGGCGAGTCGAACAGGCCGAAGCCGCGATCGCAGCCCATGGAACGATACTGGTTGGTGAGCTGCGCGAGCTGAGCGCCGACGCGCTGCGCCATCTGGGCGGCGTTGGGATCGCCGCCGCTACGGCCCTGCAGGCTCGCGAGTTCCGCGCGCCAGGCATTGCAGGCAGGCGACTGCGCGAAAGCGGTTCCGCTCAGGGCCGCCAGCGTCAGCAGGGCCATGCCGAAGCGTCTGGAAAGTCGCAGCATCATGCGGGTCGGGTCACATCATCCATTTTGAATGCCGGCTCGTTCGCCGGCTTCGTCCGGGGAACACCGAGCACACCCGCCAAACGCGACGGAACTATGGAGCGGCTTGCGTCACGAGGCGCGGATTCGCTCCATAGTCTCGGCTCCGCATGCCATATTCGGGCCGTCGCAGCAATCCGGGGAAGCGAGCAGGGGACCTGTGGTGGAAAACCGGCTCTTTCGCTAGAAGGCTCTCTCAAATGCCGGAAGAGTCGCCGGGCGCGGCCATTCATCCGGCCTCCGCATTCCGTCAGAGAGGCAAGCGCTCCTCATGTCCGATTATCTGCCTCTTCACGAAGCCGTCATCGCTGAGCTGCCGAACTATTATCGCGGCAAGGTCCGCGAGAATTACGATCTGCCGGATGGCCGCCGCATCCTGATCTCGACCGACCGGCTCTCCGCCTTCGATCGCGCCATCGCTTCGATTCCGCTGAAAGGCCAGGTGCTGACCCAGACGGCCCGCTTCTGGTTCGAGCGCACCGCCGATATCTGCCCCAACCATGTGCTTGAATATCCCGATCCGAACGTCGTGGTTGGCAAGCGCCTGGAGATTCTGCCGGTGGAGATGGTGGTGCGCGGCTATCTCGCCGGCACGACCGGCACCTCGATCCTGACGCTCTACAAGCAGGGTCAGCGCGAGATGTACGGCATCACCCTGCCTGACGGCCTGCGCGACAATGAGGAGCTGCCCCAGGCCATCATCACCCCGACCAGCAAGGCCTTCGACGGCGGCCACGACGAGCCGCTCTCGGAGCGCCAGATCGTCGAGGGCGGGCTGGTGACGCAGGCGCAGTGGGACACGATGGCCCGCTATACGCTGGCGCTCTTCGCCCGCGGCCAGAAGCTCGCCCGCGAGCGCGGCCTCATTCTCGCCGATACGAAGTATGAATTCGGCACCGATGCCGAGGGCCGCATCTACCTGGCGGACGAGATCCACACCCCGGATTCGAGCCGCTACTGGTTCGCGGAGAGCTTCCCCGAGCGTTTCGCCGCTGGTGGCAAGCCGGAATCCTTCGACAAGGACTTCGTGCGCAACTGGGTGGTGGCGCGCTGCGACCCCTACAAGGAAGAGTTGCCGCCGATCCCGCAGGAACTGATCGACCAGACTTCGGCGGTTTATGTCCGCGCCTATGAGACGATCACCGGCCAGCCCTTCGCCTATCCGCCGGTGGGCGAGGATCCTCTGGAGCGGATCAGGCGCAATCTGGCGCAGTATTTCTGAGGCTTCGAGATATCCGTCATTCTCGGGCGAAGCGTCGCTTCGACCCGAGAATCTCAGGCCGGAGGAGGCTCAGAGCCTTCGTGTCACGATATGCTCGGTCGAGCCCGAGCATGACGGCTCCCGCCTCGCTTAATCCTCGCCGCGGAAATCGCCCGCGAGGTGACGGCCACGCTCGGTCAGGGTCGAAAGCACCCGCTCGAAGGCCTTGAGCTCGTCAGGCGCGATGCCCTCGATCCATCGTGCCTCGAAACCGAGCGCCAGCGGCACGATCTGCTCATAGATCCGTCGGCCGGCCGGCGTCAGGGTCACGAAGGATTCGCGCCGATCCTGCCGGTTCTCGGCGCGGGAGACGAGGCCACGCTTCTCCAGCTCGGTCACGGCACGCGACACCTTGGTCTTATGCATCTGGGCGAGCTCGCCGATGTCGCGCGAGGTCAGCTTGGTGAATTCGCCGAGCTGCGCGACGACCCGCCATTCCGGGATGCCGATGCCGAAATGCTCGCCATAGATGCGCCCGAGCGCACGGCTGGCGAAGGAGCCGACGACGTTGAGCCTGTAGGGCAGGAAACGCTCGAGCTGGAGCACCTGCTTCTCGGGCTCGGGGGATGTCGTCGACATGCAGTTACCTCGAAGGCCGAAGCATCGGACCGAAAAGTGGATTTCACTTTTCGGAAGAATCCGATGCTGAAACAAAGAGCTAGATCACCAGGACCGAAAAGACGCGCGGTGATCTAGCGGCGCTCAGCGCGCCTTCAGCCGGTTCATGAAGGAGTCGTATGAAAGCTCCGCGACCTGCCACCAGAGCAGGTTCTCGCCGCGGAAGGCGACCAAGGAATCGTAGCCCTTCTTGAAGTCCGGGCTCTTGGCGCTGGTCTCGGCGTAGTACTCCTCCGCAGCCTTCAGGGCCGCTTCCATCACCGGCAGCGGGAAGCCGCGCAGCTGCGCGCCCTGCGCCACCAGACGGCGAAGGCCGCCGGGATTCACGAAGTCGTACTTCGCCAGCATCCAGTTGTTGGCCGCCTCGCAGGCGTTCTGGACGATTGCCTGGTAGTGCTTCGGCAGCTTGTTCCAGGCATCCTTGCCGATGATCAGGTGCAGCATCGCGCCGCCCTCCCACCAGCCGGGATAGTAGTAGTATTTCGCGACGCGGATGAAGCCGAGCTTCTCGTCGTCATAGGGGCCGACGAACTCGGCCGCGTCGATCGTGCCGCGCTCCAGCGCCGGATAGACATCGCCCGGAGCGATCTGTGTCGGCACCACGCCGAGCTTGGCGAGCACCGCGCCGCCCATGCCGCCGATGCGGAACTTGAGGCCCTTCAGGTCGTCGACGCTCTTCAGCTCGTTGCGGAAGAAGCCGCCCATCTGGCAGCCCGAATTGCCGCAGGGGATCGAATAGGCGTTGAAGCGGTCGAGTACGCCGTTCACCACCTGCTCGCCGCCGCCGAAATACCACCAGCTATGCTGCTGGCGGGCGTTCAGGCCGAAGGGGATGCCGGTCCCGAGCCCCAGCGTCGGGTCCTTGCCGATGTAGAAATAGGTCGGCGAATGCGCGCATTCGACCGTGCCGGAGGAGACGGCGTCGAGCGCCTGCAAGCCGGGCACGATCTCGCCCGGTGCGAAAACCTGGATGTCGAACTTGCCGTCCGTCGCCTCGGAGACGAGCTTGGAGAATTGCTGGGCCGTGCCGAAGATCGTGTCGAGCGACTTCGGGAAGCTCGACGTCAGGCGCCACTTCACCTCGGGCTGCGACTGTGCGACCGCCGGCATCGCGACGGTGGTCGCGGCTGCGGCGAGCGCTCCCGTCTTCAAAAAGCTGCGGCGTTCCATATGGTTTCCTCCGGGGCGTTGTTGCATCCTTATTGGCGTGTCCCGGGAGGAATGAAAAGAGATGAAACTCGCGTCCCTCATGCATGGCCGGGATGGCCGTCTCGTCGTCGTCTCGCAGGATCTCACGCGGGCGACGGATGCTTTTCCAGTGGTCGCGACGCTGCAAGCGGCGCTGGACGACTGGGATCGCACCGCACCGCGCCTCGCCGATCTCGCCGAAGGGCTGGAGCACGGCTCGGTCCCATCTTTCCGCTTCCACGAGCATGATTGCGCCGCGCCGCTGCCGCGCGCCTATCAATGGCTGGATGGCTCGGCCTATCTCAGCCATGTCGAACTGGCCCGGAAGGCGCGCGGCGCGGCCATGCCGGAGAATGCCGGGGCCGACCCGCTGATGTACCAGGGCGGCGGCGACGCTTTCCTTGGACCGCGCCAGCCCATCGTGGCCCGCAGCGAGGAGGACGGCATCGACTTCGAGGCCGAGATCGCGGTCGTGACCGGCGACGTGCCGATGGGCGTGACGCCGGTGGAAGCGCTCAGCTACATCCGCCTCGTGATGCTCGCCAATGATGTGACCCTGCGCAACCGAGTGGGTGGCGAGATCGCCAAGGGTTTCGGCCTGCTGCAGTCCAAGCCGTCCTCTGCCTTCTCGCCGGTGGCCGTCACGCCGGACGAGCTGGGCGGCGCCTGGCGCGACGGCAAGCTCCATCTGCCGTTGCTGGCGCAGGTGAACGATGCCGCCTTCGGCCGCCCCGATGCCGGCGCTGACATGGCCTTCGATTTCGGCAGGCTCATCGCCCATGCCGCCGCGACGCGGCGCCTCTGCGCTGGCGCGATCGTCGGCTCCGGCACGGTCTCGAACCGCGGGGCCGATGGCGGCGCTGCCCGCCCGGTTGCGGAGGGCGGCGCCGGCTATGCCTGCATCGCCGAGCGGCGCGCGGTCGAGATGATCGGGGGAGCGGCGCCGAAGACCGCCTTCCTGCGCTTCGGCGATCGGGTCCGCATCGAGGTGAAGGACAAGGCTGGCCATTCGATCTTTGGCGCCATCGAACAGGAGGTCTTGCCCCATGCCTAGGGGACCGCTGACCGCGCATTTCCGCAAGATGGCGCATAACAACGCCTGGGCGAACTGGCGGCTGCTCTCGGCCTGCGCGCGGCTGAACGACGAGGCGTTCAGGGCGACGCGCACGAGCTTTTTCCCCTCGCTGCACGAGACCCTGAACCACAACCTGATGGTCGATCTCTATTACATCGACGCGCTGGAGCGCGGCGGGCTCGGCAGGCAGATATTTGCGCGCTTTGTGCCTGTCGATACCGCCGCTGGCTTGATGGAAGCACAGACTGTCGCTGACCGGCGCCTGATCGCCGTCTGCGACGGGCTGACGGATACCAGCCTCGAAGCGACCGTGACGACCGACCGCAGCAATGGCCCCCTCGATGAGCGGATCGACGATCTGCTGGCGCATCTCTTCCAGCACCAGATCCACCATCGCGGCCAGGCGCACGCGATGCTGGCCGGCACGGATGTCTCGCCACCGCAGCTCGACGAATATTTCCTGCTCTACGACTCGCAGCAGACCCGCTTGGAGCTGCGCCGGCTCGACCTATCGCCGCCGGAAGAGCTGCTGTGACGAACGGCCCGCGCCCTGCTTGGCGCGAGCCCGGTCGCCGGATAACCTGACGCAGCGCCGATGCCCGCCAGCCGACGCCCACAACGAGAGCCGAGACGCCATGATCGAGACCGTGTCGTTCTATTCGACCGCCATCCCCCTCGGCTTCTTCATCTGGGCGCCGGTCGCGGTGGTGGTGCTGTTCTGGGCGGTTGGCCTCTGGTCGAACGGGCAGGGCATCCCGCGCATGCTGGAGAGCGATTGGGATGGCTACAGCGTCGCCGATGTCGAGAAGCTCTTCTCGCTCTATGGCGACGAACGGCGCGCCCGCTATCGCAGCCGGGTCCTGCCGGCCGATGTCGCCTTCGCCTTTACCTATGCGATCATCGGCGCGCTGCTGATCGCGGGTCTCTTCACGCGCGGCCAGGCCTGGTGGGTCGCGGCGCTCTGCGGTGGCGGCTGGCTGCTCGGCGGGCTCTGCGACATCGCGGAGAATTTTGCCGTGGCGCGGCTGCTCGAACGCTATCCGCAGATCGACAGCGGCAATGTCGCCTTCGCCAGCCTCATGACGCGGCTGAAGCTCGTGCTCTTCACGCTGGGCGTCGCCGGCGCGCTCGTCGCGGCCTATCTCGTCTTCAAGCCTCTGGCGGGCTGACGCGGGCGCAACCATATCGGGCGAGCCTGTTCGTCACGGAGTTTGTCATGCGCCTGTCCCTTGTCGCTTCCGCTCTCGCCGCCGCGGCGCTCTGTTGCGCGTCCGTGTCGCCGGCGGCGGCGCAGGAGGATCTGATTTTTCGCAAGTCGACCGTCTGGAAGATGCTGACGCCGAACGACAAGCTCGCCGTCTACGGCGTCGACGATCCGATCGTCGAAGGTGTGGCCTGCCATTACACCGTGCCGGAGAAGGGCGGGCTGTCGGGCATGTTCGGCGTGGCCGAGGAGGTTTCGGAGGTCTCGCTCGCCTGCCGTCAGATTGGCCCGGTCAAGTTCAAGGAAAAGGCCGAGCAGGGCGACGTCGTCTTCCGCGAGCGCCGCTCGCTGATCTGGAAGAAGATGCAGATCGTGCGCGGCTGCGACGCCAAGCGTAACGTGCTGGTCTACCTGGTCTATACCGACAAGCTGATCGACGGTTCGCCGCAGAACTCGACCTCGTCGGTCCCGATCATGCCCTGGGGGGCATCGGGTGAACCGCCGAAATGTGCGGACTGGATCAGGTAAGGCGAGCATCAGGCCCGAAAAGTGGAAACCACTTTTCGGATAATCTGATGCTGAAACAAGGACGTAGCGGTCAGTCGCCGCAGGTGATGCTGAGCGGCTGCGCCGGACCGTCCGTCGCCGCGGCGGGCTTCGCAACCGAGCCGGTGAAATCCTCGCGGGCGGCGATGCCGAAAGCGATCGCCTTGCCGAAGCCCTGCGCCTCACACCAGGCATTGGCGACGACGGTGCCGCACTCGGCCTTGGAGGAAATGCAGTCGGCGACGCCGTAGCCGTCGCTGCCCGGGATCAGGAAGGTGCGCTGCTCGCTGGCGGCCGAACGGGTGGTCGGCATGATCGCGAGCGAAACGCCGGCGGCGACGATCCCGAGCAGTCCGAAGAGGGCCACGGCGCGGCGCATGTGATGAATTTCCTGATGACGATGACGGGCAGGGAACCCGTGAGTCGCAAGCTTGTTGCGGCGACGGTTAAATTTGAGTGAATTGCGGCGGAATTGTTGCGTTGCGGCAAACGAAGCGCCCTCTTGACGCCGGCCCTGTGGACAGGCAATCACTCTAGGTCATGACGCGAGCCGCCCCCATCAGCCGGATTTGCATTATTTGCCGCTAGCTTTCGCTGGCCGGCTGCTCACGTCCTCGTCCTGAAAACGAACCGACAAAAGCGCCCCGGCCAGCGGCCAGGTCGTTTACCCGTCTTTCGTATCGTTCGTTCCAGGATTTCCCCACGATGCCGCCGACCTTGAGGCTCTACAACACGCTGACGCGGACGAAGCAGGACTTCGCGCCGATCGATCCGCTCAACGTGCGGATGTATGTCTGCGGGCCGACGGTCTACGACTACGCTCATATCGGCAATGCGCGCCCGGTCATCGTCTTCGACGTGCTGTTCAGGCTGCTCAGGCACCTCTATGGCGCCGACCACGTCACCTATGCCCGCAACCTCACCGACGTGGACGACAAGATCAACGCCCGTGCGGCGCGGGACTTCCCCGGCCTGCCGCTGAACGAGGCGATTGCCAAGGTCACCCAGGCAACGACCGCGCAGTTCCATGCCGATGTCGATGCGCTGGGCTGCCTGCGGCCGACGGCCGAGCCGCGCGCCACCGACCATATCGAGGAGATGAAGGCGATCATCGAGCGGCTGATCGCCCGCGGCGTCGCCTATGTCGCCGAGGAGCACGTGCTGTTCCATGTGCCGGCCGTGGCGCATCTGACGAAGGCGCCGAAATACGGCACGCTCGCCCGCCGCTCGCTCGATGAGATGCTGGCCGGCGCGCGCGTGGACGTGGCTCCGTACAAGCGCGACGCGATGGATTTCGTGCTCTGGAAGCCGAGCCGCGACGGGATCGACCCCGGCTGGCCGTCTCCCGCCGGCATCGCCACGCCCGGCCGCCCCGGCTGGCACATCGAATGCTCGGCCATGTCGATGGCGAAGCTGCTGACGCCCTTCGGCGGCGGGCTCGCCTGCGACGATCCCGGCAAGAACGTCTTCGACATCCATGGTGGCGGCATCGATCTCGTCTTCCCGCATCATGAGAACGAGATCGCGCAGTCCTGCTGCGCCTTCGGCGGCGGGGAGGGGGCGCCGCTCATGGCCAATATCTGGATGCACAACGGCTTCCTGCAGGTCGAAGGCGAGAAGATGTCGAAGAGCCTCGGCAACTTCGTCACGATCAACGAGTTGCTGGAGACCGAAAGCTTCGGCGGCCGGACATGGCCGGGCGAGGTGCTGCGGCTCGCGATGCTGAAGACGCACTACCGCCAGCCGATCGACTGGACGGTGAAGGCGTTGGAAGAGGCGGAGAGGACGCTGCTGGACTGGGCCGAAGCGACCGAGGGGGCGAAGTCATCCGAGCCGTCGGAGGAACTGCTGGACGCGCTCGCCGACGATCTCAACACGGCGCGCGTTCTCGCGGAGCTGCACAGCCTGCGCAAGGCGGGCGACGGTGCGGCCATGCGCGCGGGGCTGGACCTGCTCGGCATCCGATTGCCGGAGCTGGCCGCGCCGACCGCGGTCGCGCCGGAGGTCGAGAGCCTGATCGCGGCCCGGCTCGACGCCCGCCGCGCCAAGAATTTCGCCGAGTCCGATCGCATTCGCGACGAGCTTGCGGCGATGGGCATCACATTGAAGGACGGCAAGGACCCGGCGACCGGTGAGCCGACGACGACCTGGGAAGTCAAACGATGAACAATAAGATCCGCCCCGCCGGCTCGCTCTCCTTCGCCATCAAGCTCGTCATGCTGGCGATGGTCATGCCCCGTCTCATGCGCTTTCGCCTGGGACGGAGGCTATGAGCGCCGATCGCGTCCATCTCTTCGACACCACGCTGCGTGACGGAGCGCAGACCACCGGCGTCGATTTCTCGCTCGACGACAAGCGCGCTGTCGCAGCCCTGCTGGATCGGCTCGGCGTGGACTATGTCGAAGGCGGTTATCCGGGCGCGAACCCGCTCGACACCGCCTTCTTCGAGCAGAAGGCGACGAAGCAGGCGAAGTTCGCCGCCTTCGGCATGACCAAGCGGGCAGGGCGCTCCGCCGCCAACGATCCCGGCATCGCCGCGCTGCTGGACGCCAAGGCTGACGCCATCGTCTTCGTCGCCAAGAGCTGGGACTACCACGTCCATGTCGCGCTCGAGATCTCCCTGGAGGAGAACATCGCCGGCATCACCGAGAGCGTCGCGGCGGCGAAGGCTGCCGGCCGCGAGGTCATGCTCGACTGCGAGCACTTCTTCGATGGCTACAAGGCCAATCCCGATTACGCGCTCGCCTGCGCCCGCGCCGCCTATGAGGCCGGCGCCCGCTGGGTCGTGCTCTGCGACACCAATGGCGGCACGCTGCCGGATGAAATCGGCGCGATCGTGCGCGAGGTCGCCAAGGTCGTGCCGGGCGATCACCTCGGCATCCACGCCCATGATGATTGCGGCTGCGCCGTCGCCAATTCGCTGGCCGCGGTCGAGGCCGGCGCCCGCCAGATCCAGGGCACGCTGAACGGGCTCGGCGAGCGCTGCGGCAACGCCAATCTGGTCACGCTGATCGGCACGCTGAAGCTGAAGGAGCGCTATCGCGACCGTTTCAGCCTCGGTATCGAGGAGGCCCAGCTCGCCGAGCTTGCCCATGTCTCGCGTACCCTCGACGAGATGCTGAACCGCGCGCCGAACCGCCACGCGCCCTTCGTTGGCGCCTCCGCCTTCGCCACCAAGGCCGGCATCCATGCCTCCGCCGTGCTGAAGGACCCGCGCACCTATGAGCATGTCTCGCCCGAGGCGACCGGCAACACCCGCAAGGTCCTGATCTCGGACCAGGGCGGCAAGTCTAACCTCGTCGCCGAGCTGGAGCGCATCGGCGTCACGCTCGGCCGCGACGACCCGCGCCTCAACCGGGTGCTGCAGGAGGTCAAGGACAAGGAAGCGCAAGGCTACGCCTTCGAGGGCGCCGACGCCTCCTTCTTCCTGCTGGTCAAGCGCATCCTCGGCGAGGTGCCGGAGTATTTCGCGGTCGAGCGCTTCGCTGTGAATGTCGAGCGTCGCTACAACGCGCTGGGCGCACTCGTCACCTTCTCCGAGGCGATCGTGAAGGTGAAGGTCGGCGACGAGCTGCTGATTTCGGCCGCAGAGGGCGACAGCGGCCCGGTCAATGCGCTCGACATCGCGCTGCGCAAGGATCTCGGCCGCTACCAGTCGATGATCGAGGGCCTGCGCCTCGTCGACTACAAGGTCCGCATCTTCCAGGGCGGCACCGACGCGGTGACGCGCGTTCTGATCGAATCCGGCGACGAGACCGGCGAGCGCTGGACGACGGTCGGCGTCAGCGCCAACATCATCGATGCCTCCTTCCAGGCGCTGGTGGACTCGATCACCTACAAGCTGGTGAAGGCCGGCGCGACGGCTTGAGCCCAGGCTTCCCTTCTCCCCTCGGGGGAGAAGGTGCCGGCAGGCGGATGAGGGCAGCGCGACGCTAATCGTCCCTCATCCGTCAGCGCTTCGCGCTGCCACCTTCTCCCCCGAGGGGAGAAGGAAACATCGTCACTCCGTCAGGCGGATCACCCGGTCTTTGCACAAATCCATAGCGTCGGAATCGCTTTCGACCTCATCGGCGAACTTGGCGAGGATGAAATAGCTGCAGCCCTGCGGCTTGTTCAGCTTGAGGGCTACGCTCTTTCCCGGAGCCAGCGGCTTCGCGAGCTTGGCGACGAGGCGGGATTGCTCGCCCGAGGTCGCGATCTCGAGGCTGTTCAGCGGTGCACTGCGCTGGTTGGTGATGGTGATCTGTGCGTGAGGCTTGCCCTGTGCGGCAGCGGGCAGGATGGCGAGCATGAGCGAGGCGGCGGCGAGACCCATGGCGGCAAGATGCTGATTTCGCATGGTCGTTTCTGTCCCCTGTCGTGAGCGTCAGGCGCTCTGGCAGGGATCAGACATCGGGCTTTCGGCGAGAGCAAGGCAGCCTTTGGGCGTGGGTTAGCCGGCCGCCCCGCAGGATTCCCCATGCAACGCTGCACGATTGCGCCTATATGGGCGCTCCAACTGGAATCGTTCAAGAAATGACCGCGCCTTCAGCGCCGCCCCCGGCTTCGGGCTTCGCCCGCTCGATCGTCATCCAGCCAGGTGCTGGCTTCTTCGCCACCTTCCAGGCGCTCTGGCCTTATCTCTGGCCGAGCGAGCGGGCCGATCTGCGTACGCGCGTCGTCGGTGCCTTCGTGCTGATGCTGGCGGGCCGGCTGATGCTGATGGGCGTGCCCTTCACTTTCAAATGGGTGACGGACGCGCTGGCGCATGATGGCCCGGGCCCCGCCGGCTGGTGGCCCTGGCTCATCGGCACGCCGCTCGCGCTCACTGTGCTCTACGGCCTCGCCCGCGTCGGCTCCGCCGCCTTCGTGCAGATGCGCGACGCTGTCTTCGCGCCGGTCTTCATGCATGCGGTCAGGACGCTGGCGCTGCAGACGTTCGGCCATCTCCACCATCTCTCGCTGCGCTTCCATCTCGAGCGCAAGACCGGCGGCCTGACGCGCGTGCTGGAGCGCGGCCGCAACGGCATCGAGGAGATGGTCCGTCTCGGCCTAAACCAGCTCGTGCCGGTGATCGTCGAGGTCGTGCTGATCATCGCCGTGCTGCTCTGGCTGTTCGACTGGCGCTATGTCGTCGTGCTGGTGGGGACGGTCACCGCCTACATGACCTACACCATCAAGGCGACGGAGTGGCGCATCGCCATCCGCTCGGCGATGAACGAGTCCGACACCGACGCCAACTCGAAGGCGATCGACTCGCTGCTCAACTACGAAACGGTGAAGTATTTCGGCGCCGAGGCGCGCGAGACCGCGCGCTACGATGTCGCCATGGCGCTTTACGAGCGCAACTCGATCAAGTCCTACACCTCGCTCGCCTGGCTGAACTTCGGCCAGGCCGCGATCTTCGCCGCCGGTCTGACGCTTTCCATGGTGATGGCGGTGCGGGGCTTCCAGGCCGGGACCAACACGGTCGGTGACCTCATCCTGATCAATTCCATGCTGATCCAGCTCTATCTGCCGCTGAATTTCATGGGCACGGTCTATCGCGAGATCAAGCAGGCGACGCTGGACATCGCCCAGATGTTCTCGCTGATCGGCCGCGATCCGGAGATCCAGGACAAGCCCGGCGCCCCGCCGCTGAACGTCGCTGCCGGCGAGGTCGCCTTCGAGGACGTGCATTTCGCCTATGTGCCGGAGCGGCCGATCCTGCGCGGCGTCTCCTTCAAGGTGCCGCCGGGCCGCACTGTCGCGATCGTCGGACCGTCAGGCGCCGGCAAGTCGACGATCTCGCGGCTGCTCTTCCGCTTCTACGAGCCGCAGAAGGGGCGCATCCTGATCGACGGCCTGCCGATCTCGGACGTGCAGCAGGTCTCCCTGCGCGCTGCCATCGGCATGGTCCCGCAGGACACGGTGCTGTTCAACGACACCATCGAGTACAACATCCGCTATGGCCGTCCTGAGGCGACCGCGGAGGAAGTCGAGGAGGCGGCGCGTCTCGCCCAGATCGACCGCTTCATCCGCTCGCTGCCGGAAGGCTATGCCACCTCGGTCGGCGAGCGTGGCCTCAAGCTCTCGGGCGGCGAGAAGCAGCGCGTCGCCATCGCCCGCACCATCCTGAAGGGGCCGCCGGTGCTCGTCCTCGACGAGGCGACCTCGGCCCTCGATTCCTTCACCGAGAAGGAGATCCAGGATGCGCTCGATCGGGTCAGCGAGGGCCGCACCACGCTGGTCATCGCCCACCGGCTCTCCACCGTGGTCAATGCCGACGAGATCATCGTGCTCGACAAGGGCGTGATCGCCGAGCGCGGCCATCACCGCGACCTGCTCGCGGCCGGCGGCGTCTATGCCGCGATGTGGAACCGCCAGCGCGAGGTCGACGAGGCCAAGGCCACGCTGCAGCGTGCGACGGCCGCCGAAGGGGAGAGCGTCAGGGTCAGCCTGTCATAGTTGCTCTTTAAAACAGCTCGCAACTTCGCGGCCCTTACGGCATGCTCCGGCCGCTCGGCAAAGCCATCGGGGGGATTCGGCGATGTTTGATCCAACAACATTCGTGGGTTTCCATACCTGGCTCAGCCTGATCGCCATCGTCGCCGGCTTTCCGGTGACGGCGGGGCTGCTGCAGGGGCATACGCGGCCCGGCTGGACCGGCGTGTTCCTCTCCACTGCCTTCGCCACCAGCGCGACCGGCTTCGGCTTTCCCTTCAACGGCGTGCTGCCATCTCATATCGTCGGGGCGATCCACATCGTGCTGGTCGTGATCGCGGCCTTCGCGCTCTACGGCAAAAGGCTGGAGGGCGGCTGGCGCCGAGCCTACGCTATCACCGCGGTGCTGGCCTTCTGGCTGCTGATGTTCGTGCTCGTGGCGCAGCTCTTCGGCAAGGTGCCGGCCCTGCACGCGCTGGCGCCGACGCAGTCCGAGCCGCCCTTCGGCATCGCGCAGGGCATCGTGCTGGTCATTTTTGCAGTGTTGACCTGGAAGGCGGCGACGCGCTTCACCCAGGCGCCGCGGCTCGCGGTCTAAGCGGGCCTTCATACCCCTGTGATCGGGTGCGCCGCCCGAAGGCGGCGCGGATCATCGCGCGGGCCTGCGTCGCCCTGGCGCGCTCTCCGTGGGCGTTCGGGCTTTCCCTCCGGAGCGGAAGGCCCTAAATCAGCGCAACGCTTGCAGCCACCCGAGGCTGCGGCACCCTGATATAGGCGCTTGCCGCGCCTGAGCTCTACGGAAACCGCCTCATGTCGCTCGTCGATTCCGTCCGCAAGGTGATCGTGCCCATCCACAAGGAGGGGTATGTCTTCATCGCCATCGGGCTGGTGGCGACCATCATTCTTGCCAATCTCTGGTCGCCCTTCGGCTGGATCGGCGCGATCCTCACCATCTGGATCTGCTATTTCTTCCGCGATCCGGTGCGCGTCACGCCACAGCGGGAAGGGCTGGTGATCTCGCCGGCCGATGGCCGCATCAGCCAGGTCGCCTCGGCTCTGCCGCCGCCGGAGCTGGAGCTGCCGGCCGAGCCGATGACGCGCATCTCGATCTTCATGAACGTCTTCGACTGCCATGTGAACCGCGCCCCCGTGCCCGGCCGCATCGCCAAGATCGCCTATACGCCGGGCCTCTTCCTCAATGCGGAACTCGACAAGGCGAGCGACGACAACGAGCGCAACGCCCTGGCGATCGAGACGACCTCCGGCATCGTCGGCGTGGTGCAGATCGCGGGGCTGATCGCGCGGCGCATCGTGCCCTTCGTCAAGGAAGGCGACACGCTGGCGACTGGCGAGCGCTTCGGCCTGATCCGCTTCGGCTCCCGCGTCGATGTCTATCTGCCGGCCCACATCGTGCCGCTGGTCGGCGAGGGCCAGACCGCGATCGCCGGCGAGACCGTGCTGGCCGACATGACGGGCAACGAGGCGATCAAGCGCAGCTTCCGCGGCATCTGAAGGCCGGGAGAACGGGGACGACGTGCTAGCGAATACCCGCGAAACCGCGTATTTCGGCAGGCCATGAGCGACCTGTTTCCCCCTTTCGAGCCTGAGCGCGCCGAATCGAAGCGCGCCCGCTTCAGGCCGATTCCCTTCCGCCTGCTGGCGCCGAACGTCGTTACGTTGCTGGCGCTCTGCCTGGGGCTGACGGCGATGCGCCTCATCGTCGAAGGCAAGCTCGAGACGGCGACGATCTGCATCCTGATCGCAGCGGGGCTGGACGGTGTCGACGGCCGCCTCGCACGCCTGCTCAAGGGCACCTCGCGCTTCGGCGCCGAGCTCGATTCGCTTTCGGACTTCGTCAATTTCGGTGTCGCGACCGGCTATGTGCTCTGGATCTTCGTGCTGCACGATCTCAAGTCGTTCGGCTGGATCATCGTGCTGACGCTGGCCTGCGCCATGGCGCTCAGGCTCGCTCGCTTCAACGTCATGATCGACGATCCCGACCGGCCGGATTGGCAGAAGAACTTCTTCGTCGGCATGCCCGCGCCGGCCGGCGCGATCACGGCCATGCTGCCGGTCTATCTCCAGATGATCGGCGTGCCGGTGCAGGAATACGGCGCGCCCTTCGTCGGCATCTACATCCTCTTCATCGCCTTCCTGACGATCTCGCGCATCCCCTGCTATGCGGGCAAGACGCTCGGCACCCGCGTTCCGCGCGACAAGGTGCTGCCGATCTTCGTGGCGGTCGTGGTCGTGGCGGGCCTGCTCTTCGCCTATCCCTTCGAGGTGCTGACCTTCGTGGTCGTCGCCTATCTGGCGCTCATCCCGGTGAGCGTGGCGCGCTATCGCAAGCTGGAGCGGGAGCATGAGCCGCCCGCGCCGCTGCCGGAGGAGAGCGCCCCGGGCAATCCGGCCTAAAGGCGAGGCTGCCGCGTCGTCATTGCGAGCGCAGCGAAGCACAAACTCGACTGGAGCATTCCCGGTCTGATCTGGGTCGGTCCAATTCGGCCAAGCCGCCAAATTGCCTCGGAGAACGGGACGACGTCGCTATGACCACCAGCAATCGCATCGCCCTCTCCAGCGACCACGCTGCGATTTCGCTCCGGCAGGCCATTGCCGCTCATGTCGCGGCGCAGGGCTGGGTGGTGGTCGACATCGGGCCGACGGCGCCTGAGAGCACACACTACCCCAAGCACGGCGAAGCGGCGGCGCGGCTCGTCTCCTCCGGCGATTGCCGGTTTGGCATCATCCTGTGCGGCACCGGCCAGGGCATCATGATGGCGGCGAACAAGGTCCAGGGTATCCGTTGCGGCGTCTGCGCCGATACATTCTCAGCCCGCATGATACGCCAACACAACGATGCCAACATGCTGTCGATTGGCGCACGCGTGGTGGGTGAGGGGCTAGCGCTGGATGTCGTAGATGCGTTCTTGACCGCCCAGTTTGAAGGTGGACGGCATGCGACGCGAGTGGAGATGATTAGGGCGCTGGAAGCGTAGCGCCTTTATTTCACAACCGATTCAACGATCAGCAGAAGCGCTCTAGCCCCGGCGCCGGCCGAGTCGGGCGGCATTGGCGCGGGTGCGCCGGGCGAAGGGCTCGATCGTGCTGTCGGCTGCGCGCACGACAGCTTCCGCCATGTTGAACTGCCCCGGTGGATTGAGCGCCAGCCCCCACCAGAAGGCCGCGGCGGCCTGGCCTGCCGCAAAGCTGCTCTCGACCACGGCCGAAACCTTCTCGGTCACGGCCTTGGCCGCCTCGCGCTGGCCGCGGCTGTCTCCCAGTACGCCCTTGAGCAGGATCGGCATTCGCATGGCGATGGTGAGGCCGGCCTCTGCGTGCATGGACATGACCCGTGCTGCGAGAACCTGCGCGTCGGTTCCCGACGCCACGGCGGAGCGCTTCGATTTGCGCGGCATGGCGGACACTCCGGAAAGCCGACTAGACTGGCGCAACGCCAGAAGGGGGCGGACTGTGCCCGCGCCGAGCCTGCTTGGCAATGCATGGTATACTAGTAGCCTGCGCATCTTTTATGCACTGGGTGCAGGGCTTCGGGCCACGCGATTGCGCGGCTCCAGCGCTTGGGGCCGAAGCGCTTTGCGGATTTATCGAGCCGCGGAAATGCTTTAAAGGCTGATGCGGCGTCGATCTGTCCGGCGCCGGGATCAGCGTCAGGCAGCCTCTTTGAGCCTTTTTTCCTCTCCGAAACATGCCGGCTGGCGCCCCATGCTGGTGCTGGCTTCCGCTTCGCCGCGACGGCTCGCCCTGCTGGAGCAGGCGGGGCTGAAGCCCGACGCGCTGCTGCCGGCCGATCTCGACGAGACCCCGCGCAAGGGCGAGCGCCCGCGCGACCTCGCCCGGCGCCTCGCGCGAGAGAAGGCCGAGGCCGCGCGCGAGGGCGCCAGGCCCCGCTCGGATCTGGAAGGCTGCTATATCGTCGCTGCCGATACGGTTGTGGCGGTCGGCCGGCGCATCCTGCCCAAGGCCGAGATTGTCGACGAGGCGGCCGCCTGCCTGCGCCTGCTCTCCGGCCGGGCTCACCGCGTCTATACCGGCGTTGCGGTGGTGACGCCGTCGGGGGCGATCCGCGATCGCATTGTCGAGACGCGGCTGCGCTTCAAGCGCCTTTCCAACGAGGACATCGAGCATTATCTCGCCTCGGGTGAATGGCGCGGCAAGGCAGGTGGCTACGCCATCCAGGGCATTGCCGGGTCTTTCGTCATCAAGCTCGTCGGCTCCTATACGGGCGTGGTCGGCCTGCCGCTGTATGAAACGGTCAACCTCCTCGGTGGCGAAGGCTTCCCCATCCGCTTCGGCTGGATGAACGCAGCCTGATAAGGGCCGATGCAGGCAGCGGCCAGGCTGAGAAAAGCCGGGCGGCGGAGCCATTTTCCAAATTCAAAGCGCAAGGCACGCGAAGATGACCGACAGCGACAAGGCGGCCCCGGCTGCAAAGCCCTGTCCGATCTGTGGCAAGCCCATGGTGGCGCGCTACAAGCCGTTCTGCTCGGCGCGCTGCGCCGACATCGATCTCGGCCGCTGGCTCAAGGGCAGCTATGTGATCCCGGGCGAGCCCGTCGACGAGGCGGAGGAAGCTCCGGCGCAGCGCGAGCGCGAGGACTGAGCAGGCGTCAGGAGGCGCCTTTCTCCAGCTCCTCACGCTGCTTCAGCAAGGCGTTCAGCACATCCTGCTGCTCGGAGAGCCGGTTCGCGATCGCCTCTTCCGCGCCTGAGCCCGATGTGGCGGTTGCCTGCTCCATCAGCTCCGAGATGTTGGCGCGCGCACGGGCGATCCGGTTGTCGAGGTCCTGCAGCGTCGCATTGCCGGCCATCTGGTCCTCCCTTTGACTTCAGCAAGAACATTGTCGGACGGTCCAGCCCTCTTGGCGAGCGTAAAATCGTCGCGTTCGCGGCGTACGCGGTTCATGGGAGCCGCTGGAGTCCCGGAGCGCGCTGCGTGGTATCCGTGGTGATGCCGATGGCTCCCGTGCGCGGGAAGGGCGCTGCGCGGTCAGGTTCTGCCTGTTTGGCAGGAAACGCCGTTCTCCTTGGCACGCTGTCCGATAATATCGCTAGGCCCCTCAGCCAGGCGCCTTCGATATCGGCAAAAGGGCTTTTGGCGGTAGCGGGGGCGCGAATGGGTCGCAATGGCGCCGCCCGACCAAGGCCTGCACTGCCGCACCGAGCGGGAGTATTATACGCCTGCACCGGCCGCGGGCCTCTGCAAATTTGTATGTGTACAAACAATTCTGTTGCCTGAAGCGAGCTCCTCTGAAAGAGAGGGGGCGTCGGCGGGAAGGCCCAAGGGGCCGGCGCCGCACTCCTGGACCGAGGACGAAGGGCAGCTGCGATGAACATGGACCGTCGGCGTTTTCTGGCTACAGCCTCCGCGGGGGCGGCCGCCATTGCCGCGCCCTCACTGGTCCGCGCGCAGGGCGCCGGGCCGATCAAGATCGGCGAGATAAACAGCTATACCGCCCAGCCTGCCTTCCTGAAGCCCTATCGGCAGGGCTGGGAGCTGGCGCAGGAGCAGGCGAACGCCGCCGGCGGCGCGCTCGGCCGCAAGTTCGAGACCATCTTCCGCGATGATGGCGGCAAGCCCGAGGACGCCGTTCGCCATGCCGGCGACCTGATCAATGCCGAGAAGGTCGACCTGCTCTCCGGCGGATATCTTTCGAATGTCGGCCTGGCGATTGGCGATTTCGCGCTTCAGAACAAGCGGCTCTACGCCGCTTCCGAGCCGCTGACCGACGCGCTCGTCTGGTCCAAGGGCAACCGCTACACCTTCAGGCTCCGCCCCTCGACCTATATGCAGGCGGCGATGCTGGTCGAGGAGGCCGCCAAGCTTCCGGCCAAGCGCTGGGCGCTGGTCGCGCCGAATTACGAATACGGCCAGTCGGCGGTGAAGTGGTTCAAGGAGCTGCTCAAGAAGGCTAAGCCCGATGTCGAGTTCGTGGCGGAACAGTTCCCGGCGCTCGGCCGCATCGATGCCGGCGCGACCGTGCAGGCGCTGGAAGCGGCGAAGCCGGATGCGATCTTCAACGTCACCTTCGGCGGCGACCTGACCAATTTCGTCCGCCAGGGCAATACGCGTGGCCTGTTCGAGGGGCGCCAGGTCGTCTCGATGCTGACGGGAGAACCGGAATATCTCGATCCGCTCGGCGCCGAGGCCCCGGTCGGCTGGATCGTCACCGGCTACCCTTACGCCGACATCAAGACGCCCGAGCACCTCAAATTCGTCGAGGCCTACAAGGCCAAGTACAGCGACTATCCGCGGCTGGGCTCGGTCGTCGGCTACAGCACCATGCAGTCGATCGCGGCAGCGGTGGCGCGGGCCGGCTCCGTCGATAACGAGAAGCTGATCGAAGCCTTCCGCGGGCTGAAGTTCGATTCCGTCTTCGGCCCGGCCGAGTACCGGGCGATCGACCACCAGTCGACGGTCGGCGCCTATGTCGGCAAGACCGCGCTCAAGGACGGCCGCGGTGTGATGGTGGATTGGCGCTATGCGGATGGCGCCAAATATCTGCCGTCCGACGACGTCGTCAAAACCCTGCGACCGGCTGGCTAACAGGCGATTTCAAGCGAGCTCGCGGAGCTTCATCTCCCGGATACGCCAGTCCGGGATCTGTTGCAGCTATCTGCACTCTTGAGAGCATGCTGATTTGCCGCGGAACCACGCCGTCATCCCGGGCTTGACCCGGGATCCATCGTAAGGCTCCGCACTCTACGATGGATCCCGGATCAGCGCGGCTAAAGCCGCTTGTCCGGGATGACGCAGTGGTTCCGCGCAGAGCCACCAAGCTCTAATGATGGATTCGGCGCCGTCCTGCGGCGCCCAAAACGGCGGCTGCTCTCGATCAGGCATTGGCTGAATGTTCGATCTCATCCTGACGCAGAGCCTCAACGGACTGGCCTCCGCCTCGTCGCTGTTCCTGGTCGCCTCCGGGCTGTCGATCATCTTCGGCGTGACCCGGATCGTGAACTTCGCCCATGGCTCGCTCTACATGCTGGGCGCCTATCTCGCCGTCACGCTGGTGAACGTGCTGGGGCCGGCGAGCGCGCTGGGCTTCTGGGGCGGGGTCCTGCTGGTGGCCCTGCTCGTCGGCCTCGTCGGGCTCGTCATCGAGGTCACGGTCCTGCGGCGCATCTATCAGGCGCCGGAGCTCTTCCAGCTCCTCGCCACCTTCGGCATCGTCCTGATGATCCAGGACATCGCGCTGGCGAGCTGGGGCGCGGAAGACAGGCTCGGGCCGCGCGCGCCGGGCTTCCGCAGCTTCGTCATCCTGTTCGGTAACCGCTTCCCGACCTATGAGCTGCTGCTGATCGCGATCGGCCCAATGGTGCTGGCGCTGCTCTGGCTGCTCTTCCAGAAGACGCGCTGGGGCGTGCTGGTCAGGGCCGCGACGCAGGATCGCGAGATGGTCGGCGCGCTCGGCGTCAACCAGCGCTGGCTCTTCACCTCGGTCTTCGCCTTCGGAGCCGCGCTTGCGGGCCTGGGCGGCGCGCTGCAGCTCCCGCGCGAGGCGGTGACGCTGCACATGGACCTCGCGACGATCTCGGAGGTCTTCGTGGTGGTCGTGGTCGGCGGGCTCGGCAGTGTCGGAGGCGCCTATCTCGCCGCGGTGCTGATCGGCATCCTCCACGCTTTCGGCATCCTGATCTTCCCCAAGATCACGCTCGTCCTCGTCTTCCTGGTCATGGCCGTCGTGCTGGTGATCAAGCCCTACGGGCTGATGGGCCGGCGCCCCGTCGGCCAGGCGCGCGGCCCAACGGCCGAGCCGCTGCTGACCCCGGCCGACCGGGGAACGAAGATCGCCGGCCTCATCGCCCTGCTGCTGCTAGTGGCCGCGCCGCTGCTCACGCCGGATTATCTCCTGCTGACCCTGACCGAGCTCGTCATCTTCGCGCTCTTCGCGGCCTCGCTGCACTTCATGATGGGGCCGGGCGGCATGGCCTCCTTCGGCCACGCGGCCTATTTCGGGCTCGGCGCCTATGGCGCGGCGCTGGCGGTGAAATGGCTCGGCGCCCCGATGGAGCCGGCGCTGCTCTTCGCGCCTTTCCTGGCAGGCATCGCCGGCCTCGTCTTCGGCTGGTTCTGCGTCAGGCTGTCGGGGGTCTATCTCGCCATGCTGACGCTCGCCTTCGCGCAGATCGCCTGGGCGACGGTCTTCCAATGGGTCGATCTCACTGGTGGCGACAACGGCATCCTCGGCGTCTGGCCGTCCGAGTGGGCCGTGCCGAAGACGGCGTTCTACTATCTCGCGCTGGTCGTCTGCGCAGCTTGCGTTCTGACCCTGCGCTTCGCCATCTTCTCCCCGCTCGGCTATGCGCTGCGGGCCGCGCGCGATAACCCGCTGCGGGCCGAGGCGATCGGCATCGACGTGATGCGGGTGCAATGGGTCGCCTTCACCGTCGCAGCTTTCGCCGCCGGCATTGCGGGCGCGCTCTTCGCCTTCTTCAAGGGCTCGGTCTTCCCGACCTATATGGCGATCCCACGCTCGGTCGATGCGCTGCTGATGGTGCTGCTCGGCGGGGTGCAGACGGTCTCCGGCCCCATCGTCGGCGCCTTCGCCTATGCCGGCCTCAGCGAGCAGCTCACCAAGCTCACCATGTACTGGCGCTTCGCGCTGGGGCTCGCGATCGTGCTGCTGGTCGTGCTGTTCCCGCGCGGGTTGGTCGGCGGCTTCCTCGCTTTGCGCGAGCGGCGCGGCGAGCACCGATTGGCAGCGGAGGGCGCACGATGAGCGCCGTCACCGCAACCGGGACCGCCGCCGAGGAACCCGTCCTTGTCGTGCGCGACCTCGCCAAATCCTTCGGCGGCGTCCATGCCGTGCAGGGCGTCTCCTTCTCCGTCGAGGCGGGCCGGATGCTCGCCTTGATCGGCCCGAACGGCGCCGGCAAGACCACCTGCTTCAACATGCTGGGCGGCCAGCTCCAGCCGGACCGGGGCGAGGTCCTGCTTTCGGGCAAGCCGATCACGGGGCTCAAACCCCGCTTGGTCTGGCGCCTCGGCGTCGGCCGCACCTTCCAGATCACCGCGACCTTCACCTCGATGACGGTGCGCGAAAACGTGCAGATGGCGCTGATCTCGCATGAGCGCGGCCTCTGGAATCCCTTCGCCTCGGCACGCGCGCGCCATGTTGCCGAGGCCGATGCGCTGCTGGCCCAGGTCGGCATGGCCGAGCAGGCCGATCGTGCCTGCGGCGTGCTCGCCTATGGCGATTTGAAGCGGGTCGAGCTCGCTGTCGCGCTGGCCAATCGGCCGAAGCTCCTGCTGATGGACGAGCCGACCGCCGGCATGGCCCCGCGTGAACGCATCGAGCTGATGGCGCTGACGGCGCGGATCGCGGCCGAGCGGAACATCGCCGTGCTCTTCACCGAGCACGACATGGACGTGGTCTTCGCCCATGCCGACCGGGTGATCGTGCTCGACCGCGGACATCTCATCGCCGACGGCACGGCCGAGGAGGTGCGCCACGACGCGAATGTCCGGGCGGTCTATCTCGGCTCCGGCGCCGCCTCTGGAGGCCATTGATGAGCGCGCTGCTCGAGGTTTCCGGGCTGGAGGCCTATTACGGCCGCGCGCATATCCTGCAGGGTGTCGGCTTCGCCATGGCGCGCGGCGAGGTGCTGGCCCTGATGGGCCGCAACGGCGCCGGCAAATCCACCACCATGAAGGCCCTGATGGGGCTGGTGCCGCCGGCGCGGGGAAGCGTCAGCTTCGAGGGTCGGCGGATCGATGGCCGCGAGCCCTTCGAGATCGCCCGGCTCGGCATCGGCTATGTGCCGGAGGAGCGGCGCGTCTTCTCGGAGCTCTCCGTGATGGAGAATCTCGCTGTGGGGCAGCGCCCGCCGCGCGAGGGCGTGCCGCACTGGACGCCGGAACGGCTCTTCGCGCTCTTCCCCAATCTCGGCCGCATGCGCGACCGGCCGGGCGGGGCGATGTCCGGCGGCGAGCAGCAGATGCTGACCATCGCCCGCACGCTGATGGGCAATCCTAAGCTCGTGCTGCTGGACGAGCCCTCGGAAGGGCTGGCGCCGGTCATCGTCGAGGAGATGGCGCGGACGATCCTGGCGCTGAAGGGGGAGGGGCTCAGCATCCTCCTCTCGGAGCAGAACCTGCACTTCGCCGGACAGGTCGCGGATCGCGCCGCGATCATCGAGAAGGGCATCATCCGCTTCACCGGGACGATGGACGCGCTCAAGGCCGACGAGACCGTCCGCACGCAATATCTCTCGGTCTGAAAGCCCGCTCAGACCATCTTGGTCAGCAGGGCGACCATCTGCTTCGCCTCCTCGGGCGAGAGCGGCTCCAGCGCCGCGATGGTGATGGCCTTCGCCTTCTCGAACAGCTCCGGCATGGCGGCATGGCCGGCCTCGGTCAGCCGGATCAGCAGGCGGCGCTGGTCGTTCGGGTCGGGCAGGCGCTCGACGAGGCCGCGCTCGGCGAGGCGGGTGATCACGCCCTTGATCGTGGCCGGGTCCATGGCGGTCAGCCGCCCGAGATGGTTCTGCGAGATCTCGGCGCCGCCGGCGAGCCGGCACAAAGCGGCGAATTGCGGCGGCGTCGGCCCATCCGGCCCGATCATCTCCTGGAAAAGCGGCAGATAGCGCTGCTGCGCCCGCCGGAGCAGGAAGCCGTACTGCTCCTCGAGCACGTAGCCGAAATGCTCCGCGGCATATGATGGCGCCGCTTCGGCCTCGGCTGAACGCTTCCGCGCTGTCATGCGGGTGGATGATTTCCTTTGTTGCGTCTAGCTCTTCTCAGGTATCGAGAAGAGCAACTGCATTCAGCCTTATCGTTCTGCGTGTTCGATGGCGGTTTGCCTAGCCCCACCGCGGGACTCATTCATTCGTCAATAAGCAAGTTAGATAACGTGAGGTTCAGGTAAGCCTACTCGGCTTAGGTAGTTAGCGGCGCGGCTCTGAAAATGCTCCCGGTATGGCTCACGAAGCCGACAACGTCGCCTCGCGCCCCCTTTATCCTTGGCCTGCAGATAAAGTTCCCGTGTGGGGATGGTGAACAGGCGCTTGAAATCAATCAGCAGCGCTCCGATTCCTGAGCCAATCAGATCCGCGCCCGAGGGGACTTCTTGCAGAACGTGATAGCGCTCATCTTTGTTTTGGCGGACGCGCTTCCAGATATCACTATTTCCGACCGAGCCTCGAGCATCGGCCGCAATATTTGCTTCAAATAGGATAATGCATGCTAGGTCGCTTGCTGTTCCCTCCTTTGTTCTATTGAAATCTTGAAGGAGATCGCAGTCTTGGCTGGCTATTATGGCGTAGTTAAATTCAATGGCTTCCACAGTATCTTCGGCTGAATTGTATGAATAGAGTGTAATTCCCGAAAGTATTTCTCCTTGCCGAAGTTCATTTTCTATTTCTTTGCAGGTATAAATGATGCTTTCCGGCGATGCCTTTATATCGCCGACTGCATTTTCCTCAGGTTGCTCAGAGCTAAGCATCATTCGGAAATTTCAATCGGCGCCGTTTCTTTTCGAACGATCTTTGGCCCCGCTTTAATTTTGGTTATAGTTGTGGAGTCGGTGGCTGGCCTTTCGGCAAAATCGCTCTGCCATTCGTAGATTGATAACAATGAATCATACGCCTCTTTAAGGCCATTAGTTTCCAAATGGGCCAAAACGAGGTGGCAGGCGAGGCGATAGATCGCGGATTCCGGCGGTTCGGCGGCTGTGTCCCCGGTCATTTCGATCTGAGTGTCGAAATGAACGGAGTTCAGAGAGGTCTCGTCAGTGGTCGTCAGGCTGAAGCTCTGATGGCCCCATAGCCCGATGTAAGGGCTCCTGAATGCACCAACGGAAGGCGCGACCAGCGCGCCGGTGGAATTCATCGAGCGAGGCAAGAGCGCCGCCCACTTCTGTTTTGGTGTCACGGTAGAAATCAAAGTCAACGAGATATTCCTCCGCGATATTTCCCGCTTTCCCGACAAGCCCGTGTTGAAGAAGTATCCCATCTCCATTCGTGTCGACGAGACGAATTTGGCGGCGCGCTTCCGTAACGGACTGTTCCCAAAAACCCAGCGTCAACTCTCCAAGGATTTCCGAGCGGAGAAGGTCGACCCACGGCTTATCTCCAAGCCCCAGCTCTCTTCGCTTTATCGTGTTCGAGTATCTTAAGCCGATTCGCGAAAAGAAGGACGGCCTATAAATTTCAATTAGGGCATTCAGAGGCCCCTCCAGGAAATCCCGGAACATCTCCCACTTCGAATAGGTCGTTGTCGAGAGTGCGAGAAAGTCCGGATTCAGGGCAACCGTTGCCGTGCCATCTTCAGTTCTAAAGTGGTAGGTTGCCGAGGCCTGCACAAGGCCCATGATTTGTGCGACATCCGGGGGGACTTGCTCTAGTCCCGCAGGCTGTACACGCTGAACAATAGGAAATTTTTCTCGAATCCGCTCTTGGAAGTCAGCGGGTGGTGACGCCTCAATACGCAAGATCTGCGGATAACGGAGTTGACACACAACGGACCTGAGTGGGCTGCGCTCGTACAGAACCCGAGGCGAGCGCGGAAACAACTCGTCGGGAGCAAGCTCCTCCGCCATTTCAATTCCATTCGATGATGCGGAATCCTGTCCGCCAGACAGGAGCAGATAGGCAGTAAGGCTTGTCACCGTCAAGCGTTGCCAAGGCCATTTGATAGTGTGCCCACTCCGCCATGGAGTCCGATGCCAGGAGGCCTAAACCTCAACTGGCGTCACGAGCCATGAGCCGAACGTTCGCCTGTCGCATCTGGCTGTCGTCAGGTGTGTGCGCCTAGCAAGCACCAGATGTTTAGTACCCGGCCAGGAGTGCTGGTTTCCAGAGGCTTTGAGTACATGCGAAAGTAACTAAAGAGAAATGGTGCCCAGGGGCGGAATCGAACCACCGACACTGCGATTTTCAGTCGCATGCTCTACCAACTGAGCTACCTGGGCGCCGCGGGGGCGTCTTGCGCCGCCCGTGTTGGTGGGGGCGATATAGAGGCTGTCGTCAGGCCTGTCCAGTCACTTCAGCCGGCTTTCTTCACCGGTGTGGACAGCCGCTTCCGGCGCCCGCTCGATTGACGCAAAACCGTCCAGCCGGCGTCGCTGCCTGCCGTGTTCAGGCCGGCAGCGGGCTGTCCGCACACCAGCCGGCATGGCCGAGCACGGCCGCCAGCCGGTCGATCGCGGCAAGAGCGTCGCGTCGCGCCTGCTCCGATTCGGCGATTGCCGCCTGGCTGTAGAGCAGCCGGGCGAAGGCGATCACGCTGGTCACCACCTGGAAGGAGGCGTCCTGCAGGGCAGGGGTGGCCTCGGCTGTGTCATGGAGCCGCGCGACATGCAGCTCGGCGCTCTCCTGCAAGGCCTTGGCGTTGAGCACGCCGGCCTTGAGCACATCGCTGCGCAGCGTCTCGATGTCGCCCGCCAGCCGGTCCTTCGTCGTCGCAGCCATGGGTCCTCCATCGAGGAGATTTGGTCGGATTTTCAAAATAGCATCGAAGCCAGAACGTCGCAGCGACAAGCCGCAGGCTTGGTTACCGCTCCACAAGTTTCCGCCGCGGCCGGAAAACTCAGCCGCCAGCGCTCTCGAGAAGGGCAGGCGGGTGGTGCGGCACGCTGACGATATGGGTGGCGTCCCCGCCCCAGAGCGCGCCGAGCTGCGCCACCGCATATTGGCCGAAGCTCTCATAGGGGATGTGGATCGATGTCAGCCAGGGCGCCATCCAGCGGTTGATGGCGTTGCCGTCGATGCCGAGCTTCCGCGGCGGCGAGATCGACATCAGGCAGGAAGGCAGGACCGAGCTCGACTTCAACGAGATCGCGATCCGCCATCTTCCCGCATCGCCCAGCGCCTGAGCCGCGGCCTAGGCCGCTCGGTCCGGCTTGGCCTCATCCGGGCCGGCCGGCTTGCGGCCCCGGAGCAGCCGCCAGAGCGACTTTCCGATCCGGCGTGAGGTCATCTGCGCGCCGGCCGGTCGACGCTCCAGCGTGATCTTCTGGTCGTGGAACTCCTCCAGCCCCGGACGGTGGCCGACGCTGATCAACGTGGCAGCGGCCAGTTCGTCCTCGAACAGGCTGAGCAGCGATTCCTGGCTGCCTTCGTCGAGCGCCGAGGTCGCCTCGTCCATGATGATGATGTCGGGCTTCTGGATCAGCAGCCGGGCGAAGGCGACGCGCTGGCGCTCGCCGCCCGAAAGGATCTTGTCCCAATCCTCCTCCTCGTCGAGACGCCGCTCGAGATAGCCCAGGCCACAACGCTGAAGCGCTTCGGTGATGGTCTTCTCATCCACTGGCTGGCCTGAATCCGGGTAGAGCAGGATCGAATGCAGCGTTCCACGCGGCAGATAGGGCTTCTGCGGCACGAAGGCGCTCGACTGGCCGCGTGGCATCAGGATGCGGCCCGAGCCCCAGGGCCAGAGCCCGGCCAGCGCGCGGATCAGCGTGCTCTTGCCGGAGCCGCTTTCGCCCGCGATCAGCACCTTGTCCCCTTGCTGGATCGCAACGGTCGCGTCGGCGACAACGATCCGGCCATTGCTGTGGGCGAGCGAGAGGTTTTCGATATGGATCGCGCCGTCCTCGCTCTGGCCGAGTTCGATCTGCGTGTCCTTCTCCATGATCGTGCCAATATCCAGCGCCTCCAGCTCTTCCATGAGTTCGTCGACGCGGGTGACGGAGGCGAACCACTCGGCCAGCCGCACGACATTGTCGACGAACCAGATCAGCGCCGCCTGCACCGCGCTGAAGGCCGCGACGACCTGGACCACGGCGCCGAGCGTCACGGCGCCAGCGAGGAATTTAGGTGCGATCAGCAGCAGCGGCACGATCGGGAAGAGGGCGGCGTTGCTGTTGAGCACGAGCGCGATGACGCCCTGCCGACGGATGATCGCGAGCCAGGCCGCGACGACGCTGCCATAATTCTCGATGACGGAGCTGCGCTCGTCGGCATCGCCGCGGATCAGGGCGATGCTCTCGGCATTCTCGCGCAGCCGCGTCATCTCGGCCCGAAAGCGGGCCTCCATCTCGTTCTTGTGCGAGACCAGCCCGACCAGAGGTCGCCCGGCGATATAGGCCGCGAAGGAGGCGATGCCGGCATAGAGGATCGCGGCCAAGGCCATGTAGCTCGGGATCACGATCCTGGTCCCGCCCAGGGTGAATTCAGCCGATCCGGCAACCTGCCAGAGGATCGCGGCGAAGGTCGCCGCCGTCACGAAGGCGGTGATGAGTCCGATGGCGAGCTCGACCAGCGGCTCGATCGCAAGGCGCACATCCTCGGCGATGCGGTATTCCGGGGCGGTCTGCTTCTTGGTCAGGAAGCCGAGGCGATAGTAGCGCTGGTCGGCAATCCACCAGCCGGCGAGCGTGCGTGTCATGCTCTCGCGCCAGCGGGTTTGAAGCAGCATGCGGCTGACGACGAGAGCCGACATCGACAGGGCCGAGGCCACCAGCAGAAAGGGCAGCCAACTCGCCGCGGCCCAGGCAGCGCCGACGTCGCGCTGTTCCAGCGCATCGAAGAACCAGCGGTTCCAGCGATTGATGCCTACCGCGCTGGCGATCTGCGCCGCGATAAAGAGGAGCACCGCCGCGGTCAGCGCCCAGGCGCGCCATCGTGTCGGGCCGCGCCAGTAACGCAACGCAATACGGAAGAACTGCCGCATGCGCGAGCGGCTGGACGGAGGCGGGGATTCGGCCATGCAAGTCTCCCCGCTACTCTCAAGGTCGGGCTGACAAACGTTTCAGAGGGCGGGACGACGATGTCCCGCCCTCTGAAACGTGGCGCCTGGCGGCGCGGTTCCGACCTAGGAGAGGAGGATCAGCCGATCTCCGGCTCGCCGAGCGAGAGCATCAACCGGTTCGCCCAGTTGAAGAACGCGGCCGAATGGATCAGGTCGGAGATGGCGAGGTCGTCGAGGCCCTGATCGCGCAGCTTGCGGACATGCTCCGGCCCGAAGGCGATCGGCGTCGCGGTGAGCGCGACCGAAGCCTCGATCACGGCGTTCCAGCGCGGATCGAGATCGACGTCGGTGCCCTCGTCGAGCAGGCGTTGCACATCCTCACGCCGCTTGGAGAAGGTCGTGGCGAAGCGCGCATGGACCGAGGCGCAGTAGATGCAGCCATTGCTGCGCGAGGTCGCGGCAGCCGCGAGTTCCCGCTCCGCGCGCGGCAGGCCGGACTTGGTGTTGTAGAAGATGTCCTTGTCCGCCAGCGTGCGGGCGCGAAGGATGTCAGGGTCATGCGCCAGCAGCCGGAAATAGGGGCTCTTGGCGCGGGCGGCGTCGACCAGCCCTTCCTTCTGGCGCTCGGTCAGAGCCTCCTCCGGAACCGGGTCGAGCCAGGCGTTCCAGCCGAGTTCGGCCTGGGTGAAAGCGTTCGGCGCGGTCTTGGCCGGGCGGTCGAGCGTGGTGCTGCTCATGGTGCTGCTCCCTGATCTTTAAAGTCAGGCGCCGAGCACGCGCAGGCCATGCGCGGCGCGGATCTGGAAGGAGAGATAGGCGACGATCTGCGAGAGCGTCACGATAGCGGAAGTGCTCCAGCCGGCCGCCTTCAGCGGATCGAAGTCGGTCGGCTTCGCATCGCGCAGATGGAAGACGAGCTGGTGGGTGTGCTCGAGCGCGGTCGCGAGGCGCTCGCCCAGCGCGGCGCGGTCGGCAGCCTCGATCTTGAAGACGAGGCCGGCGACATCTTCCTTGGACAACGGCCCCGGCGGATAGGCGCCGTATGGGCCCTTCGTCGCGCCTTTTTCCGCCTGGCGACGGACGGGCCCGGCGAGCTTGGTGCCGTCCGGCTGCGCGTCGAGCAGGCCGAGATAATGCTCCGCCGCCGGGTCGCCATGCAGCAGCGCGACGAAGGCGGCCACGGCAAGCCGCTCGCTCTGCGCGATGCCGGTCTCGTCGGCGGCTTCGAACAGGGCGGCATAGCTCGCCTGCACATTGTCGCGTGTCTGCGGGCGCTCGCGCCGCAGCGTGTCGAGGGCTGAGCCTGCGGCGATGCCGGCAAGGCGGTCGAGGATGTCGGTGGCTTGGGCAGTCATGGGCGAAACCTCATGCGTTGATGGCGACCGGCCGGGGCCGGGATGTTTTCCAGCCGAGCGCCGGCGCGACCTGCTCGGCGGTCAGCTCGATTGAGCGCAGGATCTGCGGATGCGGCGGATCGACTGAATGGACCTGGAAGACTACGTCCGTGGCGCGCGGGATCACCGTATCGGCAGCGAGCGAGGCGATGACGTCCTCGGGCGCGCCGACATGGGTGTCGAGCGTGCGAATCAGCCCGTCCAGGCTGCGGTCGGCGATGCGATGGCCGCTAGCGATGAAGCGCTCGAGCACGCGGTTGAGGCCGATTTCGGCGTAACGCAGCGCCTCTTGCCGGTCGTCGGCGACGAAAAGCGAGCGCGAGGCCATGATGCGCGGCTCGACCCCCTTGGGCAGGTTGGCGAGATAGGCATCGACGATCGGATGCTGGATCTCGTTTAGCGTCGCCTGCGGGTTCTCGGCCGGCCGCGGCTGGGTGCGCGAGAGCATCAGACCGGCGCCGGCCTTGCCGATACGCTCGGCGCCCGCGACCGAGAAGGTCGCGTGCCAGGTGCGCTTCGGCAGCGTGCCGGCTTCCGGATAGATACGGTTCTCGTCATGGCCGAGCGCGGCACCGCTCCAGGCCTCGTGCAGCTTGGCGAGCTTCTGCGCGAAGACCTCGGTGCGCTGCTCCTTCTCGATGCCGAAGGCGAGGAAGGATTCAGGCGTCGCACCGGTGCCGAGCCCGACTTCGAGCCGTCCGCCTGAAAGTAGGTCGAGAACGACGGTGTCCTCGGCGGTGCGGACCGGGTCCTCCATCGGCAGGATGATGATGCCGGTGCCGAGCCGGATCCGGCTGGTGCGCGCCGCGACAAAGGCCAGGAACGGCAGGGGCGAGGGCAGGCCGCCCTCGTCGCGGTGGAAATGGTGCTGGGCGATCCAGGCGCTGTCGAAGCCGTGCCGCTCGGCATGGACGATCTGCTCGGCGGCGAAGCGATAGCGGTCGGCCGCCGATGCGTCGTCGAGGAGCCGGGTGAAGAAGCCGAGGCGTTTTTCGCTGCTCATTGCTCTGCGTGACCTTTCAGGCGTCCGCGCTGGCCAGTTGCGAGGCCGGCTGCGTGCTGGACGGGAGGGCGGCGCCGACACCGGCGAAGGAGAGGCCGAACAGACCCTGGCCGCGGCGGGCGAGGCGCTCGGCTACCTTGCCGACGCCTTGCTGATCCGGCGCAAGCAGGGTGAGGCGCGTCGGGCCGATATCGAGGAACGCGGCGACAGCATCAAGGCCCGGCAGCGGGCCGATGTAGGTGGCGGTCTTGCCCGTCAGCGCTTCCCAGCGGCGGGTGGAAGCTTCGAGATCATCGACAGCAATGCTGATGCCCGAGAAGCCGGTCGCGCCATTGGCGTGACGCGGTGCTGCCGGCACGCGCAATTCCCGCTTGGTCACATCGAAGCAGAAGAAGGGCAGGTCGGTCGCCACCGGCCGGGCGGTGCGCCAGATCAGCGTCTCGCCATCGGGCCGCTTGCGGCCGCCATCCTGCGGCGGCTCGTAGCCGAGCTTGGCCGCGTTGGCCTGAACCAGCACGGAATCGAGGTCTTCCGGCAGGAGCGCGAGGTCGATCGGGCCGGGGCCGTCCTTCTGGAGCACGCTCCACCAGAAGAAATCCTTCTGCGGCACGGGGAAGGCGATGATCTCGATATAGGCGCCGTCCGCGAACAGGACGAGCGCGTTGATGCTGCCGCGCGGATGGGTGCCGCCGGGCCCCACGGTGAAGCCGCGCCCGCGCCACTCGGCGATAGCGCGGTCGAGATCGTCAGTGACGATGACGGCGTGGTCGATGCGTAGATTCTGCTGGGTCATGCTGCCTCCGCGCCGCCGAGATAGGCATCCCTGATCCTCGTATCGACCAGGAGATCGGCGGCCTTGCCTTCGAGCACGATACGCCCGGTCTGCAGAACATAGCCACGATGGGCGATCTGCAGCGCCAGGCTCGCATTCTGCTCGACCATGAAGATCGCGACGCCCTGGCCGTTGATGTCGCGGATGAGTTCGAGGACGCGGTCGACCCAGAGCGGGGAAAGCCCCATCGTCGGCTCGTCCATGATGACGATGCGAGGCCGGCCCATCAGGGCGCGCGCCATCGCCACCATCTGCTGTTCGCCGCCCGACAGGGTGCCGGCCTGCTGGTTGAGCCTTTGCCCGACACGCGGGAACAGCGTCAGCACGCGCTCGAGATCGGCGGCGATGCCATCCTTGTCGTTGCGGATGAAGGCGCCCATCAGCAGGTTCTCGCGCACGCTCATCGCCCCGAAAAGACGGCGCGCCTCCGGCACCGTACCCACGCCGAGCCGCACGATCTCCGGCGTCTTGAGCTTCAGCGTCGAGACGCCGTCGACACGCACATCGCCGGCAGTGGGTTTCACCAGCCCGAGGATGATCTTCATCGTGGTCGACTTGCCGCTGGCATTGCCGCCAAGCAGGCAGACGATCTCGCCCTTGCCGACATGCAGCGAAAGCCCGAAATGGGCCTGCACCGGGCCGTAGAAGGTATCGATCGTATCGAGTTCGAGGATCGGGCTTTCTGTCGTGGTCGTCATCGGTTCGCCCTTCAAGCCGAGAGGCGGACGGGCTGGTCGGGGGCAGGGCTTGCCGGATCAGCCGCGGCACCCACGCCGCCATGGCCGAGATAGGCCTCGATCACCGCCGGGTCGTTGCGCACGGTGAGCGGCGCGCCCTCGGCGATCTTCTTGCCGTCGTCGAGCACGACGACGCGATCGGAAAGGCGCATCACCATGTCGAGCTTGTGCTCGATCAGCAGGATGGTCTGACCGCGCGCCTTCAGGTCCGCGATGATCTCCAGCATTTCGGCCGTCTCGGTCTGGTTCATGCCGGCGGTCGGCTCGTCGAGCAGCAGGAGCTTCGGCCGAGAGGCCAGGGCGCGGGCGATCTCGACGCGCCGGCGATTGGCATAGGAGAGGCTATAGGCCGGCTGGTCGATGCGCGGCAGCAACCGCTCGCCGAAGATCGCCAGGATCTCGCGAACCTCCTCGCGCAAAGCCGCCTCCTCGGCTTTGACGGAGGGTGGACGGATCAGCGCCAGCGCTAGCTCCGCCAGCGGGCCGATGATCGGCCAGGCGGGCTTGACCGCTTTCAGCCTGCGATGCGCGCCGACCAGCACATTGTCCGCGACGCTGAGATTGGCGAAGACGCGGCCATGCTGGAAGGTCCGCGAGAGGCCGGCGGCATGCACGGCCTCCGGCGCCTTGCCTGTGATGTCGACATCGCCGAAGCGGATCGAGCCCTCGTCGGGGCGGTCGAGGCCGCTGATGAGGTTGAAGGCGGTGGTCTTGCCGGCGCCGTTGGGTCCGATGACGCTGACCAACTCGCCTTCGGAGATGGAGATGTCGACGCCGCCAACGGCGGTGAGTCCGCCGAAGCGCCTAACCAGCCCGCGCGCTTCGAGCAGCGGGCGGGGAGACTCTGAGGAGGGGAGAGGGAAGGACGCGGTCATAGGGGCTCTCCTCAGACGGTTCCGAGCAGGCCCTGCGGCCGGAAGCGGACGAGCAGCAGAAGCGCGATGCCATAGAGCAGAATGCGGTACTCGGCCGCGACGCGGAAGATTTCGGGCAGGCCGATCAGCGCCAGCGAGCCCAGGATCGCGCCGCCGACATTGCCCATGCCGCCGAGGATCGCGATGGTCAGCGCCAGCACCGAGATCTGCGTGTTGAAGGTCTCGTGATTGATGAACGAGTACATATGCGCGGTGAAGGCACCGCTGATCCCGGCGAAGAAGCCGCCGAAGGCGAAGGCCAACCCCTTGTAGCGGTTGAGCCCGATGCCGAAGGAGCGCGCCGCGACATCGTCGTCGCGCACAGCGCGCAAGGTCCGGCCGAGATGGGAGCCGAGCAGCCGAACCTGCAGCAGGGCAAGGCCCGCCATCAGCGTGAAGGCGAACCAGTAGATCGCATTGGTGTCGTAGAGGTCGTAGCCGAAGAGCGAGAGCGGCGGGATGCCGGCGACGCCGATAGGCCCGCGCGTCACGCTCTCCCAGTTCAGGATGACCAGCGCCACGATCTCGCCGATTCCGAGCGTCGCAATCGAGACATAGTGGCCGCGCAGCCGGAAGGCGGGCGAGACGAGCAGCGTGCCGATGCCCGCCGCCGCGAAGCCGCCAATCAGCAGCGTCAGCCAGACCGGCCAGCCGAGGTTGGAAGCCAGCAGCGCCGACGTATAGCCGCCGATGGCCAGCAGCGCCGCATGGCCGAGCGAGACCTGCCCGCTGGTGCCGGCTACGAGGGTGAGGCTCAGGCCGAGCAGCGCATAGAGCCAGGCATTGGTCAGCGTCTGGATCAGGTAGCCGTTCTCGATCAGGACGGGCAGGGCGATTGCCAGCGCCGCAGCCGCGGCGATCAGCGGCACGGGCACCCTGACCGGCTTGCTCGGCGCCACGAAGGTACCGGTCATCGGCTCAGGGGGTAGCTGGCGGCGGCTGGCGAAGAGCCCGTTCGGCCGCAGCACCAGGATCGCGATCAGCAGGACGAAGGCGAAGAGGTTGCGATAGCTCGTGCCGAGCAGCGCGACGCCATAGCTCTCGACGAGGCCGAGCAGCAGCGAGCCGACGATGGCGCCCGGCACATTGCCGACACCGCCGACCACCTCCGCGACGATGCCCTTCAGCGTCGCCTCGAAGCCCATGGTCGGGGTGATGACGTTGTAATACATGCCGACCAGCACGCCGCCGACGCCGCCCAACGCCGAGGCGATGGCGAAGACGATCATGTTGACCCGGTCGACATCGACGCCCATAGCGCGCGCCGCATCGCGGTCGAGGGCCGTGGCGCGCACCGCCCAGCCCCATTTCGTCAGCTTGAGGAAGGCGAAGAGGGCGCTCGCGGCGGTGATGCCGATGCCGCCGATCAGGAGGTCGAGCACGCCGATAGAGCCGCCACCGATCTCGATGCGCCAGTTCGGCACCTGCATCGGCACCGAGCGCGGATCGGGGCTGAACAGGATCTGCACCGTCTGGTCGAGCACGAAGCTGAGGCCGATCGTGGCGAGCAGCGGCGCGATACGAGGCGCATCGGCCAGCGGGCGGATGCCGAAGCGCTCGATCGCGATGCCGAGCGCCGCGGTCAGCGCCACCACGACGACGAGCGTGAGCGGGAAGGGCGTCTGCAGCACCGAGACCGCGACCCAGCCGACATAGGCGCCGACCACATAGACCGAGCCATGCGCGAAGTTGATCAGCCGGCTGACGCCGAAGATCAGCGCCAAACCCACAGCCAGCAGGCCGTAGATATTGCCGATGATCAGGCCGTTGATGGTGTGGTCGAACCAGGAGGTCATGGGCGCGTCGGTCGGGGCAGCGGGTTGATCAAAAAGGCCGTCATTGCGAGCTAAGCGAAGCAATCCAGGAGGACTGGGCTGAACGGTTCTGCCCGGCCGCCCCTGGATTGCTTCGTCGCCTTGCTTCCTCGCAATGACGCGTGTCGCGAGCCTGCGAGGCTCAGTTCGTCGCCCTGCCGTCCCAGAGCGTGAATCGGCCGCCCTTGACGACGAGCTCGGCACTACGCGCGCCCTGCACGCGGCGCGTCTGTGTGTCGAAGGTCGCCTTGCCGTAGACCACGCTCGGCACGTCTTTCACCTTGGCGAGCGTGTCGCGGATCGTCTTGCGCTCGAGATTCGGCGTCTCGCGCAGCACCTGCCCGAACAGGATCATCGTGTCATAGGCGTAGGAATTGAACGCGTCCGGCTCCTTGCCGTACTTCGTCTTGAAGGCGGAGACGAAGGCCTGGACTTCCGGCCGCGGATCCTCGGGGAAGAAGCGCGAGGAGGTGAAGACGCCTTCCGCCGCATCGCCGCCGAGCTCGACGAATTTCGGCGAATAGATCGAGCTTGCGGCCGCGATCGGCACCGTGAGCCCGGTTTGGCGCGCCTGCCGCGCGATCAGTGCGGCGTCCGCATAGTAGGATTCAAGGAAGATGCCGTTGGGATTGGCGTCGCGCACGCGCACCAGCGTCGAACGGAAATCCTTCTCCTCCGGCAGATAGCCTTCGGTGGCCACGATCTCGGCGCCGAGTTCCTTGGCGGCGGCGGCGAAATGGTCCTTGGAGGTGCGGCCCCAATCGGTGTTGAGGTGCAGGATCGCGATGCGCTTGAAGCCGAGGCGCTTCACCGCGAAGGCAGCGTTGAGCGGCTGCTCCTCGGCCTGGCTGACCGAGTTGCTCCAGATGAAGTCACCGGTCTTGGTGAAGTCCGGATGCGAATTGGTGAGGCCGAACTGGAGCAGGCCGGCGCGCTGGTAGATCGGCGAGGCGGCCATCGAGGCGGGGCTGGAGAAGTCTCCGAGCTCGGCGACGATGCGCTTGTCGGCGACGAATTTCTGCGCGACCGCAACGGTCTGCTTAGGGTCGCTCTGCGTGTCCTCGAAGATATAGCGCAGCGGCCGACCCTTGATGCCGCCGGAACCGTTGATCTGGTCGAGCGCGAGGTCGAAGCCCTGCTTCCACTGCGCGCCATACTGAGCGTTCGGGCCGGTCAGCGGGCCGCTGACGCCAAGGAAGATCGGCTCGCCCGTGGGCTCCTGCGCGAAGGCGCCGCCAGCCTGAATGAGGGCGCGGCCGGCCGAAGCCAGGACCAGAGCGGCGGTACCGGACTGCAATAGCGTGCGACGGGTGATCATGAGTGCTGCTCCGCAATGGCTTCAGGCCGCCTGTCGGGCTGCCGGAATGATGCAAAGAGTGTGCCCCTCGCTGCGCTTGCGTCAATGAAACGTTCTTTCAAAAGAACGATCGGAAAGGAATAAACACTTTTCAAGGCGGGGCGCAGGGAGATTGTTCTTCCTGGGTGGAGGTGTTTGCGCCGATTGCGCAGGAATCTCGCTCCGTGCGTGCACCAAAGGCGCCGCTCACGTAGCAAGTTGTTCTCGCCCTCATGGGTCTTGAAAGTTCGGTAAAACGAACAAATCGCCTGCGCCGATCAGGCGGGCCGCGATCCAGCCCGCTGCTTTGCCGAGCAGGCTGCGAGCGGACTGCCCAAGCCGCGTGCATCAGGTCGAACTTGCGCCAACCTAACGCCATTCTCAGGCAAATCGGGCTGCACAGGGCACAAATCGCTCGAAAAAGCAGACCCTCGGCAATGTCGGCGCGCTTGGCAGCTTGGCGGCCTGTGGTAGCGTGTCCTTAGAGCGGGACAAAAAAACCGCCACCGGCTTCGCCGTTGAAACCCTTCGGCTGGACCGGACACGCAGGGAGGGAAGAGACGATGCGCAAGGCGCTTATGGCCGCCGTGGCGGCCTGCGGTTTATTGGCAGCATCCAGCGCCGTTCAGGCGCAGGAAAAACTCAAGATCGGCGTGATGGCGACGCTTTCGGGCGCGCTGACCTCTGGCGGCGAGGATGGTGTCCGCGGCGTCCAGCTTGCTGCGAAGCAGGCGAATAACAAGATCGCCGGCCGCGAGATCGAGACGATCATCGTCGCGACCGATGCGAGCCCGGACTCGGCGCTGCGCGCCGCGCGCAAGCTGGTGGAGCAGGACAAGGTCCAGCTCATCATCGGCCCGCTCTCGGGTTCCGAGGGCATCGCGATGCGCGATTATAGCAAGACCGTGCCGAACCTCGTCATGATCAACGGTTCCTCGGGCGCGCTCGAGACCACCTTCGTCAACCCGTCGCCGAACTTCTTCCGCTTCAACAGCGACGGCGCGCAGTGGATGGCGGGCCTCGGCGAATACGTCTTCAAGGACAAGGGTTACAAGAAGGTCGCCATCATCGGGGAGGACTATTCCTTCCCCTATACGCAGGTGCTGGGCTTCGCGCTCGGGTACTGCAAGGCCGGCGGTCAGATCTCGCAGCGCCAATGGGTGCCGCTCGGCACCAAGGATTTCGGCTCGGTCATCGCCAATATTCCTGACGATGTCGATGCCGTCTTCCTCGGCCTCGGCGGCGGCGACGCGGTCAACTTCCTGAACCAGTACAGCCAGACCGGTGGCAAGGCGAAGTTCGTCGGCGGCTCGATCATGGTCGATCAGACCGTGCTCTCGTCGAAGGGCGCGGCCAAGCGCATGCTCGTCGGCACGCCTTCGTCCAGCGGCGTCGCCGATGCCTGGGACGATCCGAAATGGGTGGCCTTCGTGAAGGCCTATCAGGACGCTTTCCCGGCCGACAAGCGCTTCGCCAGCCCCTCGCTCTTCGCCGCGAACTATTACAACGCCTTCAACGCGCTGGCGAAGGCGATGGACAAGGTCGGCGGCGACATCTCGGACGGCGGCGCCAAGCTCCGCGCCGAGCTGGCCAAGACCGAGCTCGATGCGCCCAACGGCAAGATCAAGCTCGACGACAACCGGCACGCCATCGCCACGACCTTCATCACCGAGGTCGCGGAACTGCCGAATGGTGAACTGACCAACAAGTTCATCAAGACGGTTCCGGATGTGCCGCAGACGCTCGGCCTGTCTCTGGAAGCCTTCAAGGCCGCGGGGCTGCCCTCGCGGACCAATCCGGAATGCAAGCCCTGAGCTGAGGCATCGGCACCCGGAGGCGGACTGCGCCTTCAGGGGAATCCGATGCCGAAACCGGGAGATGGATCGTCGCTGCGCGTCCCGAGCGGACAGGCGGCGATCCGGAACCCGACTTCCGGAGGGGGCGCCGCCTGCGATGGCGCCCCGTTCCGACCGCCGTCCCGACCCGGATAGACGACGCCGCCCGCGCCAGCGGGAGGCATCAGGCGAGGCTTACCTGATGAGGCCCTCTCGCCAACCGGGCACTGCTACGCGAGGAGCCATGAGTCGCGCAGTCGCGGTCTGCCACGGTCCTTTCGGCCGGGTGTCGATCTACGATCTCGATCGCCCGCTGGTGCTGCACGCCCATCGGGAAGCCCATCTGATCTTCTTTCTGGAAGGCACGGCCGGGCTCGTCGACGTCAACGGCCAGAGGATCCGCGTCGACCCCTTCATGGGCGTCGCCATCAATCCTTGGGAGCCGCACAACTTCATCCCCGAGCGCGGCGGCTCCTTCGGGCTCTTCCTGGTCGTCTACCTCCGCCCGGAGTGGCTGGCGGCGCAGACGATGACGCCCGCGGGCGGGCTGGCTTTCCCGTCCTCGGAACTCGTCGTCACCCGCGAGCTGGCCGCCTGGCGCGACAAGGCTGTCGAGATGCTGCTGTCCTCGCATCGCGAGCTCAATCTCGCCCCCGTGCTGATGGCGCTGGCGCAAGCCTCCAGCGAGCCGATCGGCTGCGAGCTCGCCTCCTCGCTGATCCATCTCTCGGCCGAGGAGGAGATCGACCGGCGCGTCCGGCGCGCCTGCCGGTTGCTCGAGGAGCATCCCTTCCATGAGGGCGTGCTGGCCTCCGTCGCCCGCGAGGCGGGCCTGTCGCGTGCCCATTTCTTCAAGCTCTTCAAGGAGCAGATCGGCGTGACGCCGACCGTCTTCGCCAACACGGTGCGTCTCGACGCTGCGCTCGATCGCATCGTGACCTCGCGCGATCCTGTCACCTCGATCAGCCACGGGCTCGGCTTCTCCTGCCAGAGCGTCTTCACCCGCTTCTTCACCGCCCATATCGGCATGGCGCCGAGCGATTATCGCCGGGCTTTGCGCCTCGTCGAGCCGCGCGTGCCGGAGGCGGCCCATGGGTGAGTTCATCGCCCGCCGTCCGATCTGGTCGCTGATTATCCTGATCGCACTCGGCTTCTTCCTGCTGCTGGTCTTCACCGTCTGGACGCCGGGCATGGAGGCGATGTTCGGCCGCAAGCGCGTCTTCCTCAGCGCGCTCTTCAACGGCATCACGCTGGGCGCCCTCTATTTTCTCGTCGCGAGCGGCTTCACGCTGATCTTCGGCCTGATGCGCAACGTCAATCTCGCGCATGGCTCGCTCTATCTGTTCGGCGGCTATGTCGGCTACAGCATCGGCAGTCTGACCGGCTCCTGGCTGATCGCGCTGATCGCCGCCTTTGTCATCGTCGGGCTGGCCGGCATCCTGATGCAGGTCCTGCTGTTCCGCTGGATGGAGGGGCAGGATCTGCGCCAGACGCTGGTGACGATCGGCCTCTCGATCATCGCCGCCGACTTGCTGCTCTGGAGCTATGGCGGCGACACCTTCCAGGTCGAGACGCCGGCCTGGCTCTCCGGCCCCATCCAGCTTCCCTTCGTCGTCAGCCTACGCAGCAATGGCGAGGCCATCATGATGACCTATCCGCTGGTGCGGATTGCGATCCTGATCGGCGCGATCATCCTCGGTATCGCGATGTGGCTTGCGCTCAACCGCACGCGTGTCGGCATGCTGGTGCGCGCCGGTGTCGATGATCGTGACATGCTCTCGGCGACAGGCGTCAGGGTCCAGCTCGTCTTCGTCATGGTCTTCGCCTTCGGCGCGGGGCTCGCCGGTCTTGCTGGCGTCGTCGGCGGCACCTTCCAGTCGCTGCAGCCGGGCGAGGACACCAAGATCCTGCTCTCCTCGCTCGTCGTCGTCATCGTGGGCGGCATGGGCTCGATTCCCGGCGCGGCCATGGGCGCGCTGATCGTCGGCCTCGCCGAGCAGTTCGGCTCCGTCTACATGCCGACCTATGCGGTGATGCTGACCTTCGTCATCATGGTCGCGGTGCTGGCGGTCCGGCCGCAGGGCCTGGCAGTGGCGAGGCGCTGAGATGGCGATCGCCGAACCACGCCCCGTGACCTATTCCGGCCGCCCGCGCGAGGGCCTGGGCGAGCTGTTGGCGCGCCAGGGCACGGCCTTCTGGGTCGTCGTGGCGCTGCTGTTGGTCATGCCGGCGATCCTGAATCCGTTCTGGCTCGTCCAGATCCTCGCCTATTCGCTGATCCTCGGCATGGTCGCCCTTAGCCTGATGTTCCTGGGCGGCTATGGCGGCATCGTCAGCCTGGTGCAGATGACGGTCGCGGCCTTCGCCGCCTATCTCGTCGCCATCTTCGGCGACAGCGCGATCGCCCAGATCAGCCTGAAATGGCCGTGGTGGACGGCGGTGCCGGTGGCGATCGTCCTGGCGACGCTGTTCGGCACGCTGAGCGGTGCCCTCTCGGTCAGGACCGAGGGCATCTACACCATCATGATCACGCTCGCGATCGCCTCGGCCTTCTACTATCTCTGCCTGCAGAACTACACGATCTTCAACGGCTTCTCGGGCTTCAACGGCGTCGTGCCGCCGGTCTTCCTCGGCGTCGACTGGGGCGAGACCATCCCCTTCTATTATCTGACGCTCGTCTGTGCGGCGCTGGCCTATTGGGCGGTGGTCTATTGCTCTCGCGCGCCCTTCGGGCTGGCGCTGCAGGGCACCCGCGACAACCCCCGCCGCATGGCCGCGCTCGGCTTCGACGTCGTCGCCCATCGCATCGCCGCCTATACCTTCGCCTCGGTGATCGCCGCCTTCGCTGGCGTGCTGCTGGTCTGGTATCAGCGGCAGGTCTCGCCCGGCACAGCCGGCATCGGGCCGGTGGTCGACATCCTGATCATCGCCGTCGTCGGGGGCCTGAGCCGCCCGATCGGCCCCTTCGTCGGTGCGCTGGTCTATGTGCTGCTGCGCACCTTCTCGCTCGATCTGCTGACGGCGGCCGGGCTCGACGGCAAGCGCTACCAGCTCGTCGTCGGGGCGGGCTTCCTCGCCGTCGTGCTGTTCTCGCCGGACGGGCTCATCGGCATCTGGCGCAGGCTCCGCGAGCGTCATCGCCGGCGCAGCGAGGAGCGGGCAGGGCAGATGCGCATCGGCGGGGGGCAGCTATGAGCGCTCTACCCACTCGCGACGGTCTGGCGGCCACAGGCTCCGACAATGCGCTGGAGCTGCGCGGCGTCTCGCGGCTGTTCGGCGCGCTGGCCGCACTCTCCGACATCACGCTTTCGGTGCGCCCCGGCGAGCGGCGGGCCGTGCTGGGGTCGAACGGCGCCGGCAAGACCACTCTGTTCAACTGTATCACCGGCGATTTCGCGCCGAGCGGGGGCGTGATCCGCTTCTTCGGCGAGGATGTCACCGCTTTCCCACCGCAGGAGCGCATCCGCCGGGGCCTGCGCCGCACCTATCAGATCTCCTCGCTCTTCGCGGGGCTCTCGGTGATCGACAATGTCTACCTCGCCTGCCGGGGCGTCTCGCGCAATCGCTTCTCGCTGCGCCGGCCGCGCCGCGACGATACGCTCTCCCAAGCCGCGCAGAACCTCGTCGAAGCGGTGCATCTAACCCCGGTAAAGGACCGGCTGGTCGGCGAGCTCGCCTATGGCCAGCAACGCCAGTTGGAGATCGCGCTCGCGCTCTCGGGCGCGCCGCGCTTCATCCTCTTCGACGAGCCGGCGGCGGGTCTCTCGCCGACAGAGCGGCGCGACCTCGTCCATATCCTGACCTCGCTGCCCGCCCATATCGGCTACATCATCATCGAGCACGACATGGATGTGGCGCTGCGCGTCGTCGAGAGCGTGACGATGATGCACAATGGGCGCATCTTCAAGGAAGGGCGGCCCGAGGAGATCGAATCCGATCCCGAGGTGCAGGAGCTTTATCTCGGAGGCGCCCATGGCTGAGCGCTTCAAGGCTCAACCGGCGGCCGGCGTTCCCGCGCTCCAGATCGCGGGGCTCAACGTCTTCTACGGTCGCTCCCACGCTCTCCAGGGTGTCGACCTCACGCTCCAGAGCGGTGTCCTCTCCGTCGTCGGCCGCAACGGCATGGGCAAGACGACCATGTGCAAGGCGATCATGGGCCTCGTGCCGATCGCCTCGGGCTCGATCCGCTTCTTCGGCGAGGAGATCGCCGGCCGCACGCCGGCAGAGATCGCCCGGCTCGGCGTCGGCTATGTGCCGCAGGGCCGCCGGCTGTGGCGCTCGCTGACGGTGGACGAGCATCTGCGGCTCGTGCAGCGCGGCAAGCGCGGCGCCTGGACGCCGGAGCGGATCTACGAGGCGTTCCCGCGCCTCGCCGAGCGACGCAACAACGGCGGCGCGCAGCTCTCCGGCGGCGAGCAGCAGATGCTGGCGATCAGCCGCGCGCTGCTGCTCAATCCGCGCCTCTTGATCATGGACGAGCCGACCGAGGGCCTCGCCCCGGTCATCGTCGCCCATGTCGAGGAAATGCTGGTCCGCCTCGCCGATCAGGGCGACGTCGCGATCCTCGTCATCGAGCAGAATATCGGCGTCGCGACGCAGATGTCCGACCCTGTGGCCATCATGGTCAACGGCCGGATCAACCGCGTCATTGCCTCTGCGACGCTGGCCGGCGACCGTGACCTGCAGCAGCGTCTGCTGGGCGTCGGCCGCCATGGTCATGACGAGACCGACGCCGCCGGGGCAGGTGGAGCGCCAGGCACCAGGACGCCTGCCGTAACGGCCGCGCCGCCGCAGGCCGCCGGACCGACGCGCGTCTATGTCTCAAATCCGACCATCCCGACGCGCTGGTCGCAGCCCGTGCCCGCGGCGCGCATCGAGGCGCAGGCCCGCACCATCTCGCGCCCGACGCTGGCGACGTTGAACGGGCGGGCCGTCGGTGAGGTCCGGCCGCTCGCGGCGGCAGCGGCCGGCGGCGAGCCCTACGTCGTCGTAGCCGGCACGCTCGACACCAAGGGCGAGGAACTGCGCTTCATTCGCGACCTGATCCGCGCGGAGGGGCTGCGCACGCGGCTGGTGGACCTCTCGACCTCGGGCCGCAGTGCGGGCGGGGACGTGACGCCGCAGGAGATTGCGCTCGCCCATCCGCGCGGCTCTGCCGGCATCTCCTCGGGCGACCGCGGCACAGCGGTCGCGGCGATGACGGAGGCGTTCAAGGCCTGGCTGCCGCGGCAGGAGGGCGTGCTCGGCGTCATCTCCGCCGGCGGATCGGGCGCCACCGCGATGGTCACGCCGGCCATGCAGGCGCTGGCGGTCGGCCTGCCCAAGCTGATGATCTCGACCATGGCCTCGGGCGATGTCCGCGCCTATGTCGGCGCCGCCGACATCGCCATGCTCAATGCGGTCACCGACGTGCAAGGCATCAACCAGGTCTCGCGGCTGGTGCTCGGCAATGGTGCGCGCGCCATGGCCGCGATGGCGAAGGCACGCCTCGCCGAGAGCCGGCGCGAGGGGCCGCGCCGTCGCGATCCGGCTGAGAAGCCGCTGGTGGGGCTGACCATGTTCGGCGTCACCACACCCTGCGTGCAGCAGGTCGCGAAGCTCCTTGAGGCGGAATGGGAGCCGCTCGTCTTCCACGCCACCGGAACGGGCGGGCGCTCCATGGAGAAGCTCGTCGATTCCGGCCTGGTCGGCGCGGTGATCGACGTCTCGACCACCGAGATCTGCGACATGATGATGGGCGGCATCCTGCCCGCCACCGAGGATCGCTTCGGCGCGATCATCCGCACGCGCATCCCCTATGTCGGCTCGGTCGGCGCGCTCGATATGGTCAACTTCGCCGCGCCCGAGACGGTGCCGGAGCGCTATCGCGGCCGGAAGACCTATCCGCACAATCCGCAGATCACGCTGATGCGGACAACGCCGGAAGAGAATGCCCGCATGGGCCGCTGGATCGGCGAGCGCCTGAACCAGATGGACGGGCCGGTGCGCTTCCTCATCCCGGAGCTCGGCGTCTCGGCGCTCGATGCGCAGGGCCAGCCCTTCCACGATCCCGCGGCAGATAGCGCGTTGTTCCAGGCGCTGGAGCAGACCGTGCGAGCCACCACCAGCCGGCAGCTCATCCGCCTGCCGCTCCACATCAACGATCCGGCCTTCGCCGCCGCCCTCGTGCAGCACTTCCGCGCGCTGCATGCCGGCCGGCGCCCTGGGCGGTCGGCGAGCGCATGAGGCGGCGATGACGGGATACGACAAGAAGACCCTGCTCAAGCGCTTCCGGGCGATGATCGCCAAGGCTGAGCCGATCGTCGGCGGCGGCGCGGGCACGGGGCTTTCCGCCAAATGCGAGGAGGCCGGCGGGATCGACCTCATCGTCATCTACAATTCCGGCCGCTACCGCATGGCCGGACGCGGCTCGCTCTCGGGGCTGATGCCTTATGGCGACGCCAACGCCATCGTCATGGAGATGGCGGCCGAGGTGCTGCCGGTGGTCAAGAAGACGCCGGTGATCGCCGGCGTCTGCGGCACCGATCCCTTCCGGCGCATGGATGTCTTCCTCGACGAGGTGAAGCGCATCGGCTTCGCCGGTGTACAGAACTTCCCGACTGTGGGGCTGATCGACGGCACCTTCCGCGCCAATCTCGAAGAGACCGGCATGGGCTACGGGCTCGAGGTCGAGATGATCGCGCTCGCCAATGCCAAGGGCCTGCTGACGACGCCTTACGTCTTTTGCGAGGACGACGCCCGCGCCATGGCTGCGGCCGGCGCCGACATCATCGTCTGCCATCTCGGGCTGACCACGGGCGGCAGTATCGGCGCCGAGACGGCGCTGAAGCTCGCCGATTGCCCGGCGCTGGTCGATGCCTGGGCTGCGGCTGCGCTCAAGGTGAAGAAGGACGCGATCATCCTCGTCCACGGCGGGCCGGTGGCCGAACCGGCCGATGCCGACTTCATCATGAAGAACACCAGGCACTGCCACGGCTTCTACGGCGCCTCCTCGATGGAGCGCCTGCCGGTCGAGGTCGCGATCCGCGACCAGACCCGCGCCTTCAAGAAGATCGGCGCCACGCCACAGAAGACAAAGCCGGCGCGCAAGGCTGGCAAGACGAAATGACCCGGGCTCGGGGCGGGAGGATGAGGACATGACGGGACAGCTGATCGGATCGCTGATCCTCTGGCTGATCGTGGCGGTGATCGTCATCGCCATCATCGTCTATCTGGTGAACTGGCTTTATCGCCGCTCCTCGAAGGAGGTCTCCTTCGTCCGCACCGGCCTCTTCGGCGAAAAGGTGGTGATCAATGGCGGCGCCTTCGTCCTGCCGATCATCCACGACGTCACCCCGGTCAACATGAACGTGCTGCAGCTCGCCGTGACGCGCGCCAGCAACGACGCGCTCATCACCCGCGACCGCATGCGTGTCGACATCGACGCGGAATTCTATGTCCGGGTGAAGCCGCAGCGCGAGGCCGTCTCCGTCGCCGCCGCGACGCTCGGCCGGCGTACCCTTCAGCCCGACCAGCTCAATGCGCTGCTCTCCGGCAAGTTCATCTCGGCGCTGCGCACCGTCGCTTCCGAGATGACGATGGAGGAAATGCATGAGCAGCGCGGCACTTACGTCCAGCGCGTTAAGGACGCTGCCGCGGAGGCGCTCGATCAGAACGGCCTCGTGCTGGAATCGGTCGCGCTGACCGATCTCGACCAGACCGACCTGCAATTCTTCAACCCGTCCAACCGCTTCGACGCCGAAGGTCTGACGCGGATCATCGAGGAGATCGAGGACAAGCGGAAGCTGCGCAACGACATCGAGCAGGATTCGATGATCCGCATCCGCACCCGCAACCTCGAAGCCGAGCGCCAGGCGCTCGACATCGAGCGCGAGAGCGAGGCGGCCCGCCTGGAGCAGCAGCGCGAGATCGAGATCAAGCGCGCGGTGCAGCGCGCCGAGGTCGCCCGCGAGCGCGCTGTCCGTGACACCGAGGCCGAGCAGGCGCTGATCACCTCGCGGGAGGAGATCGAGAAGTCCCGGATCGCCAATGAGCGGGCGATCAGCGAGGCGCGCATCGCCTCCGAGAAGGACATCCGCCAGCAGGAGATCGCGCGCACCCGCGCCGTCGAGGAAGCTGAGATCGCCGCGCGCGAACAGGTCGAGAAGGCCCGTATCGCCAATGAGCAGGCGATCAACGCCGCCCGCATCGCCTCCGAGCGTGAGATCCGGCAGAAGGAGATCGAGCGCGCCAAGGTTTTGGAAGCGGCCGAGATCGCGGCCCGCGAGACGACCGAGAAGGCGCGCATCCTGCAGGAAGCCGCGGTCAATGCCGAGCGGATCGCTCGCGAGCAGGATGTCCGCAACCGCGAGATCGAGCGCACCCGCACCCTTGAGCAGGAGGATATCGCGGCTCGGGAGGTGGTCGAGACCGCCCGCATTGCGCAGGAGGAGCGCGTGCGCGCCTTGCAGATCGCGCGCAACAAGGCGCTCGACGAGGCCGAGATCACCGCCCGTGAGGCGGTCGAGAGGGCCCGCATCGCCCAGGAGGACGTGATCACCGCCGAGCGGATCGGGCTGGAGCAGCGCAAGAGCCTGCGTGAGATCGAGCGCAGCGAGACCGTCGAGGCCGCCGAGATCTCCGCTCGCGAAAGCGTCGACAAGACGCGGATCCGCCAGGAAAAGACGATTTCCAGCGAGCGCATCCGCCGCGACGAGGAAGTCCGCAATCTCGAAATCGCCCGGAGCAAGGCGATCGATACGGCCGAGATCTCGGCCCGCGAGGCGGTCGAGGCCGCCCGTATCGCGCAGGAGAAGGCAGTCTCGGCCGAACGCATCGCCGCCGAGCTCGCCACCCGCGAGCTGGAGATCAGGCGCAACGCCGATCTCGACGCCGCCGAACTGAGGCGCCGCGACGCCGTCGAACGCCAGCGCATCGAGACCGAGCTCGGGATCGATCAGGAGAAGATCGACGCGAGCAAGACCCGCGAGATGCTCCAGATCGCCCAGAAGAAGGCGATCGAGGTCGCGGAGGAAGAGCGCGCCATCGAGGTCGCCGCCAAGAAGGTCGAGCGCACCGATGCCGACCGGGCGCTGCGGCAGGCCGAGATCACCGCACGCCAGCTCGTCGACACGGTCGACATCGCCCGCGAACAGGCGCTGGAAGCCGCCCGCATCGAGCGCCGCCGCGCGCTGGAGCAGCTGGAGATCGCTCGCACCCAATCCTTGCAGGAGGCCGAGATCGCCTCCCACGAGGAAGTCGAGCGGGCGCGTATTTCTTCGGATCGAGGGCTCGACGAGGCCCGCGTCGGCCGCCAGCGCGAGCTGCGCAAGCTCGAGATCGAGCGCGAGCGCGAGGTCGAGTCCGCCGCGATGGACAAGGCGATCGCGATTTACGCCAAGTCGCTGGAGGAATCTGCGGCGCAGGCCCATGCCGAGGAGGCGCGCGTCCGGGCGGTCGAGGCCGAGGAGCGCGTCAAGACGGTGCGCGAGAGCGCAACCGCCGAGCGCCGCAAGACCGTCGAGGTGCTGCTGGCCGAGAAGGCCGCGGAAGAATCCCGCATCGCCGCCGAGGCCGACAAGGTGCGCCGCGCCGTCGAGGCCGAGGCGCAGAAGCTGCTCTACGAGGCCGAAAATGTGCTCAGCGACGGCGCCCGCTACGGGCTCTTCCGCCGCCGCCTGCTCGACAAGATCGAGGGCATCGTGCGCGAGAGCGTCAAGCCGATGGAGAAGATCGAGGGCATCCGCATCCTTCATGTCGATGGGCTGGCCGGGGGGGCGGGGGCGAGCGGGGCGGGCGGCGCGGCCCGCTCGCCCACCGACGAGGTGATCGAATCCGCCCTGCGCTACCGCGTCCAGGCGCCGATGATCGACCAGGTGCTGAAGGAGATCGGCATCGAGGGCGGCAACCTCGCCAAGATGGGCGGGCTGATGCGCGAGGCCTCAGACATGCAGCGCGTCGCCAAGGAGGCGCAGCCGGCCAAGCCCAAGGGTGGCGGGGCAGGCGGCAGCGACGGCTCGGGCGGCGGCTCCGGCCCGTCCGAGAAGGCGTGAGGGAAGATCGAGATGGCTCGCGTCTATGTTTCCAGCGTCATCGGTGCCCCCGCCGCCAAGGTCTGGGCCCGCGTGCGGGACTTCAACGGCCTGCCGAACTGGCATCCGCGCATTGCCGAAAGCCGCATCGAGAATGGCGATCCGGCCGACAAGGTCGGCTGCATCCGCGCCTTCTCGCTGCGCAGCGGCGACCGGCTGCGCGAGCAGCTTCTCGGCCTGTCGGACTACGACATGTTCTGTACCTACGCGATCCTCGACTCGCCGATGCCGCTGACGAATTACGTCGCCACGCTGAGGCTGACGCCCATCACCGATCAGGAGCGCACCTTCATCGAATGGTCGGCCGATTTCGACTGCGCCCCCGATCAGGAAGCCGAGCTCGTCTCCGGCATCGGGACCAATGTCTTCCAGGGCGGGTTCGACGCCCTCAAGCGCGCTTTCGGGGGATAGCCATGCCCCATGTCGTCCGCAGCACCATCATCGATGCGCCGGTCGACCGGCTTTGGTCGATCCTGCGTGACTTCAACGGCCATGACCGATGGCACCCGATCGTCGCCCGCAGCGAGATCGAGCGTGCCAACCCGTCCGACCGCGTCGGCTGTGTGCGCCACTTCCAGCTGCGCGACGGCTCCGAACTGCGGGAACAACTCCTCACGCTCTCCGATCTCGAGATGACCTTCAGCTACTGCCTGCTCGACACGCCGATCCCGCTCTTCAACTACGTCGCCCATGTGCGGCTGCTGCCGGTGACCGATGGCAACCGCAGCTTCTGGCACTGGGAGAGCCGTTTCACCACGCCGCCGGGGCGCGAGGCCGAGCTCGCCCGCCTCGTCGGTGACGAGGTCTACACCAACGGCATCGAGGCGGTGCGCCGCCTGCCGGAGCTGGTCGGGGAGGGCGTGTGACATGCTCGATGTGAGAAGCTGCACCAGCCTTGCCGAGGCCGCCGGCATCCTCTCCGGAGACCGGCAGGCGCTGCTGATCGCCGGCGGCACGCTGGTGATGCGGGATGTCAATGAGGGCAGGCTGACCGAGGGCACGCTGCTGCGCGTCACCGATCCGGCCTTCAGGCAGATCAATGCTAGTGGTGCGCGGGTCGAGATCAGTGCCGGCGTCACCATGGCGATGATCCTCTCCAATCGCGACCTCGCCTATCTGCATGCTCCGGCGCGCGGCATTGGCGGGCCGGCGATCCGGACCATGGCGACGATCGGCGGCAATCTCTTCGCCGAGGCGCCCTATGGCGACTTCACCGTGGCGCTGTTGGCGCTCGGGGCCGAAGTCGTGATCCAGGCGGGCTATGGCTCCGGCCGGGCCATGCCGCTGGAGGATTTCCTCGCCGGGCGCGAGCGGGGCGGGCAGGGGCTCGTGACGGCCGTGCAGTTCGCGCGGCCGCAGAACCCCTCGGAGTTTCTATTCCGCAAGATCAGCCGCGTGAAGCCGAAGGGCATCTCGCTGCTTTCCATCGCCGCATATCTGCCAACCTCCGGCGGGCGGCTCGTGCAGCCGCGCGTCGCCTATGGCGCGATGGCGCCCACGCCGATGCGGGCACACGGCGTCGAACGTGCGCTCGACGGCAAACCGCTCGACCAGGCTGCGATCCAGGCAGCGAAGCAGGCCGCATTCGAAGGCTGCCGGCCCGCGACCGACGCTATCGCCAGCGACTGGTACCGGCGCGAGATCCTGCCCGTCCATCTCGGCCGGCTGCTCGCCGGCGAACCGCGCTGAGGAGAGGGATCATGGCCAAGCTCCCCGTCCAGTTCCGTCTCAACGGCTCGGACCGCGCCGGCTTCGTCGATCCGGCCGGAAACCTGCTCGATCTGCTGCGCCGCGGCCTCGGCGATTTCGGACCGAAATACGGCTGCGGGCAGGGCACTTGCGGCGTCTGCACCGTGTTGGTCGACGGCGAGCCGCAACTCGCCTGCCTGACGCTCGCGGTTTCCTGCGAGGGGAAGCAGATCGAGACCACCTCGGGCATGGCGGACGGGCCGAACCTGCACCCGCTGCAGCAGGCCTTCATGGACAGTTTCGCGGCCCAATGCGGCTTCTGCACGCCGGGAATGCTGACCGCCGCCCGCGCGCTTTTGGCGAAGAACCCCAATCCAACCCGTGACGAGGTCGTCGAGGCGATCAGCGGCAATATCTGCCGCTGCACCGGCTACGAGCCGATCATCGCCGCGATCCTCGCAGCCGCAGCCGGCGGTGCCGGCATGCGTCGCGCCTGAGGGAGGCTGCCATGACGCTGGAGATGCGCAAGGAGATCTTCGCGGACGAGCGCGACGACAATCTCAATGTCGTCGGCAAAGGCGTGCAGCGCCAGGACATGCCGGGCCATGTCACGGCGCGCACCCGCTTCTTCGACGATCACGCCTTTGACGGGCTGCTCCATCTCAAGGTGGTGCGCAGCCCGCATCACCACGCCCGCATCCGCTCGATCGACGTCTCCGCGGCCGAGCGCGCGCCCGGCGTGAAGCGCGTGCTGCGCGGCGCCGATGTACCGGTCAACAAGAACACCCTGCTGAGCCTGATCAACTTCGGCAAGGACGACGAGCCTTCGCTCGCCGTCGACAAGGTGCGCTACAAGGGCGAGCCGGTGGTGGCGATCCTCGCCGACAGCGAGGCGCAGGCCCTGGCGGCGCGCAAGCTGGTCCGGATCGACTACGACCTGCTGCCGACCGTTTTCGACGTCGAGGAGGCGCTGAAGCCCGGCGCCCCGGTCGTCAACGAGACCTATCCGGGCAACTACTTCGAATATCACCAGCGCTTCGACCATCAGAAGCTGCGCTTCGGCGATGTCGAGGCGGCCTTCGCCCGGGCCGATCACGTCATCGAGCATCGCTACCAGATGTCCCCGATCGAGCATGCGCCGACGGAGACCAACGGCACCATCGCCGCGCCTGATCAGAACGGGCGCTACCTCGTGCATTCCTGCGCGCAGGGCCTGTTCTTCTCGCTCGACACCACCGCCAAGATCGTCGACGTCCCCTCCAACCGGCTGCATTTCGTCGGAGGCACGGTCGGCGGCGGCTTCGGTGGCAAGGTCGACTCGCTGACCGAGCCGCTTTCCGTGCTCGGCGCCATGCTGACCGGCCGGCCGGTGCGCTATGTCCTCGATCGCGAGGAGGAGATGCTCTACGGCTCGCCGCGCGGGGCCGAGCGCATCTACGTCAAGGACGGGCTGATGCGGGACGGGCGCATCACCGCCCGCTACATCCGGAGCTATTTCGATGCCGGCGCCTATACGCGCCTGTCGAGCTATGCGGCGATCAAATGCACGGCGCATGTCCCGGGGCCGTATTCGATCCCGAACGTCGCCTCCGACATCTATGTCGCCTACACCAACCGCTGCCCCTCCACCGCCATGCGCGGCTTCGGCGTCACCGCCGTCGATTTCGCGCTGGAATGCCAGATGGACCGCCTCGCCGAGGTGATCGATATGGACCCGGTCGAGTTCCGCATCCTCAACGCCTATCGCGACGGGGACATGAAGGCGCATCGTCGCCTCGCCAAAAACACCGCGCTCATCGAATGCGCGCAGGTCGCGGCCGAAAAGGCGAACTGGCCGATCTCCGAGCAGGCGAGGCGGGCGTCCTCTGTGACCGGGGGAGGCGGCGAGCGCGCCCAGATCCCGGCGACGCCGGTCGACCAGCGCGGCCAGATCGGCCGGCCCGATACGCGCAACAGCCCCGCCACCCAGACCCTGCCGGCCGGCACGACCCGCATCCCGCTCAGCAAGCGGCCGGTCTTCGAGGGCGCGCGCGACGGCAGGCCGGCGCCGGTCCAGGTGCCGCGCTACGAGGCGCCACGCCAAGATGCGTCGCGCCAAGAGCCGCCGCGTTACGACCCCGCCCTCGCACCGCCGCCAGCACCGCCTGCCTACCAGCCGGTAAGTGCGCCCCCAGCGCCGCCTCCGCCGGCCGCGCCCGCGCAGCCCCAGCACGGGGCGGTGCGGTTCTCTTCCGTCTTCGGCACGAGGAGGCGCTGAGATGGCCCGTCATGAAGGCCGCGGCATGGCCTCGGTCAATTATCCAATCGGCATGAACCTCGGCGGCGATCCGAGCCAGGCCCTGATCCACTCGAATCCCGAAGGCAAGTTCACCGTCGCTCTTTCGGCGATCGACCTCGGCCAGGGCATGAAGCAGGTCTCGCGCCAGATCGCGGCCGAGACGCTTGGCGTGCCGATCGAGGACGTGTTCGTCGACACCGCCGACAGCGACACCGGCCCCCACGACATGGGTTCTTTCGCCTCGCGCGGCACGCACCGCATGGGCAATGCCGTCATCGCCGCCGCGCGCGAGGCCCGCGGCGTGCTGCTCGATGCCGCCGCCGAGGAACTGGAAGTCAATGCCGCCGATCTCGTCACCGACGGGAAGGGCAACATCCATGTCCGGGGAGCGCCCTCCAAGACCATCACCGTCAAGGCGACGGCGCAGGCCGCCCAGTTCAAGCAGGGCAAGACCATCGCCGGGCGCGGCATCTTCCTGATCCCGCTTTCGGCTGTCGATGCCGAGACCGGCGAGATGAACCCGAACACCGACTTCGCCCATGCCTGCCTCGTCGCCGATGTCGAAGTCGACGACGAGACGGGGGAGGTCACGGTTCTGCGCATGACCAGCGCCTACGAGCTCGGCCGCGTCATCAATCCGCGCATGGTCGAGCAGCAGCTCGTCGGCGGCGCCTGGATGGGCATCAGCCACGCCCTCTACGAGACGCCGGAGCCCTATTACCCCAACCCCGAGCACGGTCCGCGCGACTTCAACGAGTATCTGATGCCGGGGCCGGGCGATCTCGCCCCCTATCACGTCACGGTGCTGGAGCGGCCGGCACCGGACGGCCCTTTCGGCGGCAAGGGGCCGGGCGAGATGTGTGCCAACCCGGTGCTGCCGGCGATCGCCAACGCCGTCTACAACGCCGTCGGCGTGCGCGTCGACGAACTGCCGATCACGCCGGAGAAGATCCTGCGCGGCATCCGCGCCAATGGCGGCGTCAAGCCCGGCCCGCGTCGCGGCGGCCCGGTGAACTGGCGGTGAGCTCATGGCGCTGAGGACCACCGTTGCCGGCATATCGAGCCCGGAGGACCTCGCCGAGGCCCTGCAGGCGGCGATGTATCTCGCCGATGACGGCATCGCGACTGCGGGCTACCTCGCGTTGGCGCTCGGCAAGCCGCTGCTGCTGGAGGGCGCGCCCGGCGTCGGCAAGACCGAAGCGGCCAAGGCGCTCGCCGGCATCCTCGGCCGCCAGCTCATCCGCCTGCAATGCTTCGAGGGCATCGACGCGGCCGCCGCCCTCTACGAGTGGAACTATCCACGCCAGATGCTCGCCATTCGCCAGTCGCGCGAAGGCGAGAGCATCGACATCTACCGCGACGACTTCCTGATCGAGCGGCCCATGCTGAGCGTGTTGAGGCGGCCTGAATCGACCGTGCTGCTGATCGACGAGATCGACCGCTCGGATCATGAATTCGAGGCCTTCCTGCTCGAATTCCTCTCAGATTTCTCGATCTCGATCCCCGAGCGCGGCACGCTGCGTGCGGCAGAACGGCCGGTCGTCGTGCTGACCTCCAACCGCACACGCGAGCTGCACGAGGCGCTGCGCCGCCGCTGCGTCTACCACTACATCGCCTATCCCGAGCCGGAGCGGGAGGCACAGATCATCATGCTTCGCTCCTCCGCCGTCGCCGAGGGGACGGCACGGGCGGTGGTCCACGCGGTCGGGCTGCTGCGCCAGGAGCCGCTCGCCAAGCCGCCGGGCGTCGCCGAGGCTGTGGATTGGGCCGAGGCTGCGACAGCGCTGGCCCAGAGCGGCGCGCCCTGGCCCGAGGCTTTCCGCCGCTCGCTCGGCACCGCGATCAAGGACGAAGAAGACCTCGCGCATCTGCGCCCGCGCCTGCCGCTCTTCATACCGGGGTTGGCGGCATGATCGCGCCGCTGCCCGCCGCTGCCCGGCCCTTCGTGGCCTTTCCGACGCTGCTGCGCGAGCACGGCATCGCGGTAGCACCCGAGCAGACCACCGCCTTCCTGATGGCGGTCGAATTGCTCGGGCCGCGGAGCATCGAGCATGTCCGCAAGGCGGCGGTGGCAACGCTGAGCCCCCATCCCGAGCAGCGCGCGCGCTTCGATGCGCTGTTCGATATGCATTTCCTCGGCGCCATCGCCGAACCTGGCGAGGAGGACTGGACGGCCGACGAGGAGATGTCCGTCCAGGAGGATTCAGGCTCGCGCGAGATCCTGATCGGCGAGGAGGTCAACGAGACCGGCCAGGCCTCGACCGAGGCCGAGGCGCTTTCGATCCGCCGCCTGGGCGCCCTCGACGAAAGCGAGACGCTGCGGCGCTTCGGACGGGCGCTGCCCGACGCTTTGCCGCGCCGGCGCGGCTATCGTCATCGCGCGGCGCGGCGCGGACCGATGGTCGATCTCGCCCGCAGCCTCCGGAACGCCATCCGCCATGACGGCGAGGTGATGAGCCTGAAGAAGCTGAGGCGCGTCACGCGCCCGCGCCCGATCCTGCTGCTGATCGATGTCTCGGGCTCGATGAAGCAGCGCAGCGACGCCAATCTCGCGCTCGCCCATACCATCGTGCAGGCCGCGCCGCGGGCGGAGGTCTTCACCTTCGGCACGCGGCTGACGCGGGTGACGCGGGCGCTTCGGCGCAAGCGCCGCGAGCAGGCTCTCGCAGAAGCCTCGGGCCTCGTCGCTGACTGGGATGGCGGCACGCGGATTGGCGATGCGCTGCAGGCCTTCCTCGCCGTGCCGCGCTTCGCCTCCTATGCGCGCGGCGCGGTCGTCGTCGTGCTCTCGGACGGGCTCGAACGCGGCGATCCCATGGCTATGGTCACGGCCGTCGCGCGGCTCGGCGCCCGTGCCCATCGTATCGACTGGCTTACCCCGCTCGCTGCCGACCCTGCCTACAGGCCGGAGACGGAAGCGCTGCGCCTGATCGCGCCACAGCTGGCGAGCCTCACCGATGGCGGCAGCACCGCCCGTATCTGTCGCCACATCCTTTCGCTCGGAGGCGCCGAGGCCGCATGACCGACATCGTCGATTCCCATTTCCACATCTGGAAGCAGGCCGATCTGCCTTGGCTGCTCGGACCGATGCTGCCGCGCATCTTCGGGCCCTATGAACCGATCCGGCGCGACTATCCCGTTTCGGAATATCTCGCAGATTGCCGCCCGCTGGGCGTGACCGAGGCGGTCTATGTCCAGGCCAACTGGGCGCCGCCGCGCTATCTCGACGAGGTCGCCTATGTCAGCCAGGCCTCGGAGGAATCGGGCTTCCCGATCGCGATCGTCGCCTATGCCGATCTGCTCGCCGGTGATGCCCGCCCGCAGTTCGACCAGCTCGCCCGCAATCCGCGCGTTCGCGGTGTGCGCATGCAGCTGCACTGGCATGAGAATCCGCTCTATCGCTTTGCCAGCGGGCCGGACCTCGCGCGCGATCCGACGCTCATCGCCAATATCGGCGCGCTCGCCGATTACGGCTTCAGCTTCGACCTGCAGGTCTTTGCCGTCCAGATGAAGGGGGCGGCCGAGCTCGCCGCCGCCTGCAAGGGCGTGACCTTCGTCCTCCAGCACGCCGGCATGCTGGAGGATCTGTCGCCCGAGGGCATTGCCGCCTGGCGCGCGGGCATGACGCTGCTGGCCGCGCAGACCAATGTGGTCAGCAAGCTCTCCGGCCTCGGCACCTTCCTGCGCCGCAACGACCCAGACCACATCGATTTTGTCGCCACCGAGACGATCGCGCTGTTCGGCGTCAATCGCTGCCTGTTCGGCTCCAATTTTCCGATCGAGAAGCTCTGGACCACCTATGCCGAGCTGATCGACGCCCACCGCGCCGCCGTGCCCGAAATCGAGCAAGCGGCCGTATTCAGCGACACTGCGAGGCGGGTCTACCGCCTCGCCCGATAAGTTTGAGGGGAGGACGACTATGGCGCTCGAAATCAAGATTCTCGACTATGGCGACATCGAGCTCGAGTCGAGCTTCCTGGTGCTGGGCCGCGATTGCGGGCGCACCCGCCGTGTCCCGACCTATGGCTTCCTGATCCTCGGCGGGCCCTGGCCGGTCGTGGTCGACACTGGCTACCGCCACAACCAGATCATGGAGACGCTCGGCATGCGCGGCCTCCAGTTCCACGAGAACATGATCGAGAATCAGCTCGCCAAATACGGCGTGCGGATGGGTGATGTGCGCTACGTCATGCACACCCATCTCCATATCGATCATGCCGGGAAGGACGAGCTCTTCCCGATGAACACCACGGTCATCATCAACCGCCGCGAGTTGGAATATTCCGTCTCCGGGCTGATGCACCCGCAATATCCGGCGCCCGACATCAAGCATCTGATCGATCGGCTGCACACGCGCGACGCGCTGCGCTTCGAGGATCTCGAAATCTCCGGAATGATCGAGCTCTTCCCGGGCTGCTATCTGGAGGCCGCGGGCGCCCATACGGAGGGCTCGATGAACGTCCATGTCGACACGGTCGAGGGCAGGGCGATCATCTGTGGCGACGTGATCTACGACTTCAACGATCAGATCGTGACGCCCTTCCACGAGATCAGCGCCAACGAACCGCGCACCACCGGCAATCACGGCGTCTCCAAGCGCCACGAGAAGGCGGCGATCAAGAAGCTGCTTTCGGCCGGCGCCTTCCTGCTGCCGGTGCACGACAAGCCGGCCAAGATCGCTCATGGCCAGGTCGTCGGCCGCATGGATATGGCGGTGCCTGGCCCGGTAGTGCAGTCGCTGCCGCCGCGCAACTGGTTCGCGGCCTGAACCCGAGGGCGCCATGACCACGCATCTCGCCGTCAGCCCCGGCTTCGCCGATCTGGTCGATCTGTGGGGGCCGGTGCGCCAGCTCGGCACCGGATTCGAATTCTGCGAGGGGCCGGTCTGGCATCCGCGCGAGCATCACCTGCTGTTCTCGGACATGCCGGGCGATGTCCGCCGCCGCTGGGACAGGAGCGGCGGCGTGCGCGAGGTCATGCGGCCGGCGAACAAATGCAACGGCATGACCTATGATGCCGAGCTGAACCTCATCGTCTGCGAGCACGCCACCTCGACGCTGGTGCGCGAGCGGCCGGATGGTACGCGGGAGACCATCGCCTCCCATTTCGAGGGACTGGAGCTCAACAGCCCCAACGATGTCTGCGTGAAATCGGATGGGGCGATCTACTTCTCCGATCCCTGGTATGGCCGCATGCCGGTCTACGGCGTCGAGCGGCCGCGCCAGCTCGGCTTTCAGGGCGTCTATCGCATTCCGCCGGGGGGCGGGGCGCCGGAGCTTCTGGTCGACCGCTATCTCTTCGACCAGCCCAACGGGCTCTGCTTCTGCCCGACCGAGGACAGGCTCTTCGTCAACGATACGGTCCAGTGCAATATCCGCGTCTTCGACATCCTGCCGGATGGCCGTCTCGGCTCCGGCCGCATCTTCGCCTCCGGCATCGTCTCGTCGAGCGAGCCCGGCGTGCCGGACGGCATGAAATGCGACGCGCAGGGCAATGTCTGGGTCTGCGGCCCCGGCGGCGTCTGGGTCTATTCGATCAAGGGCGAGCTGATCGGCAAGCTGCGGGTGCCGGAACTCGTCGGCAACCTCGCTTGGGGTGGGCCGGACTGGCGCACGCTCTTCCTGACCGCCACCCATTCGCTTTACGCCGTCGAGACCAAGGTCGGCCCGCGGGTGGAGCCTTATATGAAGGCCGGCATCTGCGTGGGTGCGCGGGCCAGTAGCGCGGCGTCGAGCCGCCCCGTCGAGGGCGTAGCCGCCGGTGCCTCCGTCTCGCCCAGCGGCGTGAAGAAGGCGGCTGCGGGGTATCGACTCGATCCCTCCCGCTGCGCGCTCATCATCCAGGACATGCAGAACGACGTGGTGATGGAGGGCGGCGCCTTCGCTGCCTCAGGCTCGCCGGCTCATTGCAAGGCGCAGAACACGATCGGCAACGCCGGGCGGCTGGCGCAGGCGGCGCGGACGAAGGGGATTCCCGTCATCCATGTCTGGTTCGTCGTCGAGCCCGGCGCACCTGGCGTCACCATGAACGCGCCGCTCTTCGAGGGGCTGGCGGATGCCAAGGCGCTGGTGCGCGGCACATGGGGGGCGGCGGCCGTGCCGGGGCTCGAAGCTCAGGGCGGGGATCATATCGTCGAGAAGCAGCGCATGAGCGCCTGGGAGGGCACGCGGCTGGAGACCGTGCTCAAGGCGCTCGGCCGCGACGTCGTCATCGTCACCGGCGCCTGGACGAACATGTCGATCGAGCACACGGCGCGCACTGGCGCCGACAAGGGCTATTTCATGCTGGTGCCGGAAGATGCCTGCTCGACCATGAACGCCGAATGGCACACCGCTTCGGTCAACTACGCCCTGCAGAATGTCTGCGTGGTGACGGATGTCGATGCGGTGATTGCGGCCACCTCGGGCTAGAGCACCGGGCCGAAAAGTGGAATCCATTCTTCGGAAACATCCGATGCGCTTGTGATCTCCCGAAGCACGGCCTTACCGGCGGGCGGATCGGTCTGCCTCGGGGGACGCGTTACGGCCCGCGGGATCAAGCCCCGCCCGGCACGCCGATCGCCATGCCGTCGCGCTGGGGATCGGCGCCGCCGCGGCAGAGTCCGTCGACGATCTGGATGCCGTGGAGCGCCGCGAAGGGATAGCTCTGGGCGGAGCGCTTGATGTCGTAGCCGAGGGCCGCGAGCTCGGCCGAGACGCTGCGGCGGATGCGGTTCGAGATGTCGATGCAGTCGGAGACCGCCACGATGCGCGGCGCCGAGACGGCTTCCAGCATCGACATGCCGAAATCGACGACGTTCATGATCCCCTGCGCCATCGCCGGCGCGATATAGCTGCCGCCCGGCGCACCCATGACGATGAAGGGTTTGTCGCCCTCGAAGACGATGGTCGGCGCGGCCGAAGAAGCCCGCCGCTTGCCGGGCGCGATCGAGGCCGCATGGCCGGGGCGCGGGTCGAAGCGGCTCATCGTACCGTTATAGATGAAGCCGAGGCCGTCGGTGATGGCGCCGGACGGCGAGCCGAGTGTATGGGTCAGCGCCACCGCATTGCCGTGGCGGTCCACGACGGAGACATGTGTTGTCTCCCGCTGCGACTTGCGCTCCAGCCGCTTCACCTGCGCACGCTCGCCGCGGCGGATGGCATCGGCCTGCTCGGCGGCATAGTCCTTCGACAGCAGGCGCTCGACCGGAACATCGACATAGGCCGGGTCGCCCATGAAGCGATCCTTGTCGATCGTCATCCGCTTCATTGCTTCGGCGAGCAGGCGGATATGCTCGGTGCCGCCATGCGTCAGCGCGCCGATGTCGAAATGTTCGAGCATCTGCAGGATCTGCAGCATCAATACGCCGCTCGCCGGCGGCGGGCTCGTCGAGATGCGCTTGCCGCGATATTCGCCCCAGACCGGCTGCGCCACCGAGAGCTCATAGGCTGCGAGGTCTTCCCGCGAGATCAGCCCGCCATGGCGTGCGAAATCGGCCGCGATCTCCTCGGCGAGATCGCCATGGTATAACAGATCGGCGCCGCCCTTGGCGAGGCGCTCCAGCGTGTTCGCCATGTCGGGATTGGTCAGGATGTCGCCAACGCGCTTCACGCTGCCGTCCGGGCGGAAATAAAGCCGCTTGCCGGTCTCGCTGTAGCGCAGCTTGTCGACGGTGTTCTCCTGGCCGGAGCCCTTCTGATCCTGCGACCAGAACCAGTGCATATGCGGCCGCACCAGCACGCCCTCGCGTGCCTGCTGGATCGCCGGGGCGATGACGTCGGCCCAGTCCATCGTGCCGTAGCGCGACAGCGCGAAGTCGTAGCCCTTGACGCTACCGGGCGTGCAGACGGCGAGATGGCCGAATTCGCTGATCCCGCCCTCGAGGAGAAAGGCGAAGCCGTCGCGCGACTGGCCGATGAGCTTGTCGGCCCACATGTCGGCCGTCGCCGAGAGCGAGGCACGGGCGTAGAACTCGATGATCTCATGGACCCCGCGGCCGGGCATGTAGAGCTGCATCGAGCCGAAGCCGCCGATGCCGCACATCAGCGGGTCGACCACGCCCTGCATGAAGGCGCAGGCGATCGCGGCATCGACCGCATTGCCGCCGCGCTCCAGAACCGCGGCCCCGGCCTCCGCGGCTTCGGGCTGCGGGCAGACGATCATGCCGTTCTTCATGGCCAAACCTTTCACCGTTGATCCCGGCATGTCGCCATTTCGGCGTAGAGCGCGGGGAAGCCCTTCTCCCGGGTGGGAGAGGGGCAGGGGTGAGGGACCGCCGCTGCCGGCTAGGGCGCGCGATGCTTCACCATTGAGTCTTCTGTGGAAAGGGGCGGGCCCTCATCCCTACCCCTTCTCCCACACGGGAGAAGGGCTTCCCGCGCCCTTCGGCACGCTTCAAGCCGGCTCGCCCAACCGCCAGAACAGCCTGACGCCGCCTTCAGCGGTGCTCTCCAGCCCCGGAACGGCCGAGAGCAGCTTCCGGGTGTAGTCGTGCTGCGGCGCGTCGAAGATGGTGTCGCGGGGACCCTGCTCGACGATGCGGCCTTCGTTCATGACGACGACGCGGTCGGCCACCTGCTCGACGACGCCGAGATCGTGGCTGATGAACAGGCAGGAGAAGCCGTGCTTCTTCTGCAGTTCGGCGAAGAGTTCGAGTACCTGCGCGCGCACGGTGACGTCGAGCGCGGAGACCGGCTCGTCCGCGATGACGAAGCTCGGGCGCCGGACTACAGCGCGGGCGATCGCGACGCGCTGGCGCTGGCCGCCGGAGAGTTCGTGCGGATAGCGCTGGGCGAAGCCGTCGGCGAGGCCGACCTCGGCCAGCACCTCCGTGACGCGCCCAGCCTTTTGCGCCTTCGTCATGCCCTTCACCAGCCGCAGCGGCTCGGCGACGAGATCACCGATCGTCATGCGCGGATCGAGCGAGGAGTAGGGGTCCTGGAAGACCATCTGGCAGTTCAGCCGATAGTCCCACCACGCCGCCTCGCTGCGCGCGATCGGCTTGCCCTGGAACAGGATCTCGCCGCCGCTCGGCTTGACCAGCCCGGCGATCGACTGGCCGAGCGTGGTCTTGCCCGAGCCGGAACCGCCGACCACCGCGACGACCTCGCCCGGCTTCACGTCGAGCGAGATGCCATGGAGCGCACGCTTCGGCGCGCTCTTGGCGAAGAAGCGCTGGCGGCCGGGATAGTCGACGACGAGGTCGCGCACCGCGACGATCGGCGCCGGGCCGGCGTCGAAGGCTCGCACAGGGCCGCGCAGCGGCATCGCGGCGAGCAGCTTGCGGGTATAAGGGTGCTGCGGCCGCGCGAGGATTTCCTCGCTCGGGCCCTGCTCGACGACGTCGCCCTGGCACATCACGACGATGCGGCTGCAATAGCGCGCGACCATGCCGAGATCATGCGAGATCAGCAGCACGGCGGTGCCGTTCTCACGGGTAAGATCGACCATCAGCTCCATGACATCGCGCTGAACCACGGCGTCGAGCGCCGTGGTCGGCTCGTCGGCAAGCAGCAGCGCCGGCTTCAGCAGCATCACCGAGGCCAGCATGATGCGCTGGCGCATGCCGCCCGAGAACTGGTGCGGGAAGGCTTCGAGCGCGCCTTCGGGATCGGTGAGGCCGACGTGGCGCAGCATGTCGAGGATCAGCGCGCGCCGCCCGGCCGCATCGAGATCGCGATGAAGCGCGAGCCCTTCCTCGAGCTGCCGGCCGATTGTCATCGACGGGTTGAGCGAGGTCATCGGCTCCTGGAAGACCATGCCGACCTTGGCGCCGCGGATGGCACGCAGGCGCTTGGCGGCCATGGTCGTGATCTCTTCGCCATCGAACAGGATCGAGCCGGAGAGGCGCGTCACTGCGGGCGGGATGAAGCCCATCACGGCGCGTGCGGCGAGCGTCTTGCCCGAGCCGGATTCGCCGACGATGCCGACGATCTCGCCGGGCGAGACGGAGAAGCCGACCTGCTTCACCACTTCGCGGCCGGTCGACCGGATCGCCAGCGTCAGGTCGCTGACCTCTAGGAGAGGTGCCGGGCTCATCGCGTGCCCCTCATGCGGGGGTCGAGCTTGTCGCGCACGGCGTCGCCCAGAAGGTTGATGCCGAGCAACGTCAGCGAGATGCAAAGCCCCGGGAAGATGCCGAGCCACATCGCTTGGCCGATATAGGGTCGCGATGCAGCCAGCATGTTCCCCCAGGTCGGGGCCGGCGGCGGTACGCCGAGGCCGAGGAAGGAGAGGGCGCTCTCCGCCAGCAGCACATAGCCGAACATCGAGGTCGCCAGCACGGTCAGCGGCGCGATGCAGTTCGGCAGGATGTGGCGCGCCATGGTGTAGCCTTCCGAATTGCCCATGACGCGGGAGGCGGCGATGAATTCGCGCTCGCGCAGCGAGAGCGCCGTGCCGCGCACGATCCGGGCGACGGAGGGGGTGTAGGCGAGGCCAAGTGCCAGGATGATGCCGTATTTGTTGGCACCGACCACGGCAAGCAGGCCGAGCGCCAGCAGGATGCCGGGGAAGGCGAGCAGCGCATCGTTGAAGGCCATGATGACGCGGTCCGTCCAGCCGCGCATATAGCCGGAGAACAGGCCGATGAGCGTGCCGAGCACGACCGCCAGAGCCACAGTGAGGACGCTGATCCAGACCGAGGTCGCCGCCCCCGCCATCAGCCGCGAAAGAACGTCGCGGCCGAACTCGTCGGTCCCCAGCCAGAACATCTCCGACGGCGGGGCGAGCTTGTAGCGGAAGGAGAGCCGCAGCGGATCATAGGGCGTCCAGAACGCGCCGATACCGGCGACGGTGAGGAGCGTGCCGATCAGCGTGCCGCCGATCAGGGCGTTGAGCGGCGGGAGTTTCAAGGTGCGGCTGCTCATTGGGCCGTCACCCGCGGGTCGAAGAGCGGATAGCAGAGGTCGATCACGAGGTTCACCAGCACATAGGTGAAGGCGATGAAGAGCATGCAGCCCTGGATGACGGGGTAGTCGCGGGCAAAGATGGAATCGACCAGCAGGCGGCCGAGGCCGGGGATGGTGAAGACCGTCTCCACGACTGCGATGCCGCCGAGCAGGTTGCCCAGCACGAGGCCGATCAGCGTCCAGGTCGGGCCGAAGGCGTTCTTGAAGGCGTGGCGCCAGAGCACCGCCATCTCCGACAGTCCCTTGGCGCGGGCATGGGTGATGTAATCGAGCCGCAACACCTCCAGCGTCGATGCTCGCGCCATGCGCAGCAGCACGCCGATCTCATGCAGGAACAGCGTCATGATCGGCATGACGAGATAGAGCAGGCCGCGCCAGGGATCGTCGCCGATCGAGACATAGCCGACGACCGGCAGCCAGCCGAGCTTGAGCCCGAAGAACAGCAGGAGCAGGAGGCCCAGCCAGAAGGTCGGGATCGAGAGCAGCAGGGTGGCCAGGGCCACGAGGCCGATATCGAGGCCTGAGTCCTGCTTCCAGGCCGCGATCAGCCCGGCGGGCACCGCGACGAGGCTGGCCAGCAGCACCGCGACGAGCACGATCTGCGCGCTGACCCAGAAGCGCGAGACGATCAGCGGCAGGATCGGCTGCTGGCTGCTGATCGAGATGCCGAGATCGCCCTTGAGCAGGTTGCCGAACCAGATCGCGAACTGGACCGGCAGGCTCTGGTCGAGGCCGAGGCGGGCGCGCAGATCGGCGAGGCTCGCAGGCGTCGCGAGATCCCCCAGCATCAACGACGCCGGATCGCCCGGAATCAGCCGGATCAGGACGAAGACCGACACCGCCACGATCAGCAGCGTCGGAATCGCCATCACGATCCGGGTCAGCGCAAAGCGCAGCATGGTCGCTCTCCCGGCTGGCCCGCTGCGCTCAGTTGGCCGTCACTTCCCACATGCGCAGCTTGGACTGCCAGGGCTGGAAGCCCTTGACCCGCTTGCTGTGCGCGATGGCGTCGACGCCGTTGAACATGAAGATCAGCGGCACGTCCTCGATGACCTGCTTGTGCAGCTCGTCGACGAGCTTCTGGCGCTCAGCGCGATCCGAGAGCGTCATCAGGCGATCGATCTTCGCCAGAGCGTCCGGATTGTCCCAGACCTTGCGCGGCTGCTTGTCCTTATTGCCGGCGAACTGCTCGAAGGCGATCGCAGGGTCGAAGCGGGCCGAGAAGGAGAAGGACTGCATCTGGTAGTTGCCCTTGTTGTAGCGATCCAGCTGGGTCGCCCAATCGAGCACTTCGATCTCGGCATTGATGCCGGCCGACTGCAGCATGGCCTGCACCACGACGGCGGCCGGGAAGCTCGGCACGCGCGGACGCTTGTTGGCGAGGATCGAGATCTTCTCGCCCTTGTAGCCGGCCTCGGCCAGGAGCTTCTTGGCGCGGGCGGGATCGTATTTCAGGCCCTGCTTCTCGACCGGACCGAAATAGGCCGAGCGCGAATAGATCGGCGAGGTGTTGGTCTGGCCCAGATTGTCGGAGGCGGCCGCGACCACCTCGTCCATGTCGAGCGCGGCGGCGATCGCCTGGCGCAGCTTGAGATTGCCCATCACCGCGTCGCGGGTCTGGATCAGCAGGACCTGGCGGACGGCGGTCGCGGCGGTGACGACCTCGAGCTTCGGCTGCTTGCGCAGCTCCTGCACGTCGCTGGCCAGGACCTCGCTGAGATCGATGGCGCCGGAGGTCAGGCCGGCGGTGATCGTCGCAGGGTCCTTGACCACCAGGAACTTCACATCCTTCACCAGCGGACGCTTCGAGCCGACATAGCCGTCGATCTTGCCGTCCGTCTTGGGCGAGGCGTAGCCCTCGAAGGCGCTCATGGTGAAATACTCGCCGCGCTTCCACTCGCCGAGCTTGAACGGCCCCGTGCCGATCGGCTTGTCGAAGCTGCCATCGGCCTTGAGCGAGTCCTTGTGGATGATAGCGGTCATCGCGCAGTCGGTGCGGGCAAGCGTGTCGAGGAAGAGCGCGTTCGGCTTGTCGATCTTCATCACGACGGTGCGCGCGTCCGGCGCCTCGACGGATTCGACCTTGAGGCCCGAGCGGCCGTCAAATTCGGAGGTGCAGCGCCAATCCGTCTTCGGATCCATGTAGCGTGTCCAGTTCCACAGCACGTCGGTGGAGGTGAGCTGCGCGCCGTTGTGGAACTTGACGCCCTGGCGGAGCGTGAAGGTGTAGGTCTTGCCGTCCGCCGAGATGTCGACCTTTTCGGCGAGCAGGGGCTGCGGCGTGCCGCCCTCGTCATAGCCGACCAGGCCCTCGACCATCTGCAGCACGAAATCGTCCGTGCCGTCGTCGCGATTGACGCCGGGATTGATGCTGCGGACATCGGCCTGAACAGCGACGGTCAGTGATTGCGCCAGAGCCGGGCCGGCCAGGAGCGGGAGCAGGCAAGCGCCGGCGAGAAGACGGTTCATGGCAGGTTCCCCTTGGTTTTTATGATGTTCGAATTGGCGGTTCAGGCAGCGTCGGCCGTCTTGCCACGGCGCTTGGCGAGGACTTCGGCGAAGAAGTCCTCGACGCGAGGCACGGCGCGCACCCCGTCATGGGCCATGTTCGGGACGAGATCGAAGCGCACGGAGACACCGGCCGCCTCGAAGGACTTGCGCAGCGTGTCCAGGCGCTCGGGCCGGGTGCGGCCGGCATGGTTGGCGTCCGGCATCCAGTTGCGGCCGCCTTCGCGATGGGTGATCTCCCAGGTCTCGATATCGGCGGCGCCGACGATCATCTGCACCGGCACGCGGCGCATCGCCTCGATGTCGGGCTCCTTGCCAAAGAGCGCGGCCATGTTGCGGGTGCCGACCCACCAGTCGCGGCTGGGGTCGAGCAGCGTCACGGAGCCCGGTGCGCCGACCGAGACGGCCCACAGCTTCTTCGGCTGCAGCAGCAGGAAGCGATGGGCGAAATGCCCGCCGCCGGAATAGCCGAAGAGCGCGAACTGCTCGAAGCTCAGCCCGTAGCGCGCCCCGACCTCGGAGACCATCGCCAGCAGGATCTCGTCGTAACGGATCGTGCCTTCGCGCATGTATTTGAAGCCGTCGCGGTTGTCGTCGCCGAGTACGCCGATCGGAAACAGCGGCGCCAGAACGATGCAGTTGTTCCAGCGCGCGAACTCGGAAAAGGCGTTGCGATAGTCGATGAAGCCCCGGCCGGTGCCGTGCATGGCGACGACGAGATCGGGCGCAGGCCCGCCCTTGCCGAGATCCTTCGGCACATAGAGGCAGTAGCCGAAGCGCGGATCGGCCTTGCAGGACATCACCGGCGTCGGGCCGAGATCATAAAGCGTGCGGGCGATGGCGGCGCTGTCCTGCTGGGCCTCTGCGGGCTGGGCCTGGGGGGAGGACATGCGGACACCTCTTGATCTGCGCAATAATTGGCGCCAATTAAGTTGCACATCGCGTCGGGGCCTGCAACAGGCTTGTGACGGTTCGCTCGGGAAAGGCTAAGAGGCCGTCATGGAACAAAGCCCCAAAGCCCAGCGCGTCGTCGCCCGCCGCGCCCTCGCCAACGAGATCGCCCAGGCGATCCGCCTGCGCATGTACCGCCCCGGCGAATGGCTGCGGCAGATCGATCTCGAGGAGAAGTTCCAGGCGACACGCTTCGATGTCCGGGCCGCGCTCGAAGAGCTCGCGGTGCGCAAGACGATCGAGCACGTGCCCAATCGCGGCTATCGCGTCGCCGAGATCGATCTGGCGACCTATTTCGCGATCCGCGAAACGCGCATCATCCTGGAAGCCGGCGCGATGGCCGGCGTCGTGGCCAACATCACGCCCGAGGTGATCGAACGGCTGGCCGTGCTGGCCCGGGATTTCGGCGATGCGGTCGTCTCCGGCACCCGGATCGAGCAGAGCGAGATCAACAGCGCCTTCCACCACCTGATCTACGCCCATTGCGGCAACCCGGTGCTGGAGGAGATGATCTGGGCGCTGCGCGATCGCTCGCGCGGTTCGCGGGTCACGGTCTGGGCCTCGCACCAGGCGCTGCTCGCCAGCGACCGCGACCACCATGCGATGGTTGAGGCGCTGCGGCGCAAGGATGTGCCACGGCTGGCCGAGATCATCCGGCAGCACATCGACAAGGACATGGTCGACGAGACCGGCCGGGGGCCGTCTCAGCGCGTGACCGACACCTCCCAGAGCCGTGGCAGCGAGGTCAAGGACGAGGCATAGCCCTCGACCTTGCGGCCGGTCGCACCGCCGGCAATGCCGTTGTAGAGCATCACCATCGGCATATCGGCGATGAAGCGGCGGTGAAGCTCGTCGAAGATCGCCTGGCGCTCGGCCGTATCGGCAACGATCATCGATTTATCCAGAAGCGCCTGGACCTGCGGATTGTCCCAGAGCTTGCGCGGCTGCTTGTCCTTCGGGCCGGTGACCGACTCGAAGGAGAGCGCGGGGTCCATCCGGCCGGAATAGGGGAAGGCCTGGATCTGGTAGTTGCCCTTGGCGTAGCGGTCGAGCTGCGTCGCCCATTCGAGCACTTCGATCTCGACGTTCAGCCCCACGGCCTGCAGCATCTGCTGCGCCACCACCGCCGAGTTGAAGCTCTGCGGATAGCGCTTGTTGGCGAGCATCACGATCTTCTCGCCCTTGTAGCCGGCTTCGCTCAGCAGCTTCTTGGCAGCAGTGGGATCATAGGCGACGTCCTCGTTCTGCACCTTGCCATGATAGGAGGAGAGGCTCGGCACGATCGAGCCATTGGGCTTGCCGAGGCCGTCGGTCACGGCGGAGACCAGCTCGGGCTTGTCGATCGCGGCGGCGATCGCCCGGCGGAGCTTGGGGTTGGCCATGACGCGATCGCGCGTCTGCATGATCAGGCCGACGAGGCCCATATGCGAGGCCACCGAGAGCTTGACGCGGTCATTGCCCTTCAGCTCGGCGACGTCGGCATTGGCGACGTCTGGCACCACATCGATATCGCCGCTGATCAGGGCGGTCTTCGCCGTCGCGCTGTCGGGGATCACCACGAACCGCAACTCATCGACGAGCGGCCGCTTGGCGCCGCCGAGCCCGTCGCGCTGTCCGGGGAGGGCGGAATAATCGGCGAAGCGCTCGAGCTTGATGAATTCGCCGCGCTTCCATTCGGCGAATTTGAAGGGGCCGGTGCCGACCGGCTTGTCGAAGGAGCCGTCGGGCTTGACCGAGGATTTGTGCAGGATGCCGGTCATCGCGCAGTCGGTGCGCGCGAGCGAGGAGAGGAAGAGCGCGCTCGGCTGGTCGAGATCGAAGACGACCGTCAACGGGTCCTGAGCCGCCACGCGCTCGACCTTGACGAGGCCGCGGCCATCGAATTCGGAGAGGCAGCGCCAATCCGTCTTCGGCTCCATGTAGCGGTTCCAGCTCCAGACAACGTCTTCCGCCGTCAGCTCTGCGCCATTGTGGAACTTGACGCCCTTGCGCAGGCGGAAGGTGTAGCGCTTGCCGTCCGGCGAGATTTCAATCTTTTCCGCCAGCAGCGGTTTCGGCGCCGCGTCCTCGCCATAGGCGACGAGCCCCTCCACCATATGCAGCACGACGCCGTCGGTGTTGTGGTCGCGGTTCACGCCCGGATCGATCGAGCGGATGTCGGCGGGAAGCTGCACGCGCAGCGCAGTCGCTGCCTGTGCTGCGCCGGCCAGCGTCAGCGCGGCGAGCGCTCCTCCCAAAACGATCTGTCGAAGCATCGGCACAGGTCCCCCTCTTTATTCGTTGTCGACCGGGTGCTGACGAGGTTCGGCTGCGTCCTATTCTGCGGCTTGCGCCAGGTTGCGCGGCTCCTCGCTCAGGCTGTAGCGGGTGAAATTGCGGTTCAGGGTGGGGAGCGGGCAGACCTCCATCACGCCGAGATCCGGCTGCATGATCACCATCGCGACGGTGGCGGAGAGGTTGCCGGTGTCGTTCGGCCGCGGCGGGCGGCAGACCGAGTGCGGCGTCAGGAAATCGTCGAAGAAGGCGTTCTTGAGATCCTCGACGCCGAGCTTTCCGCCGGCCTCGTCGAGCAGCTTCTTGACCCGCCAGTCACGGTAGAAGGAATCCGGAACGCGGGCCGCACCCGCCTCGCGAACCTTGGCGAGAGCCGCCTGGCCGACCCAATGGTTGGCGTGGACGATCAGCCCTTCGGCCGGGTAGATCGGGAAGGCCTCATCTGGCGCGCATTCGAAATCGATCGCGAAGCCCTGCACCGTCGAGATCATCATGTTGTTCGAGCAGGACTTCGGTGTGGCGGCGACGGCCTTGATCGCGAAGGCGAAATGCTCCTGCTCCAGCACCTTGCGGCGGATCAACGCCAGCGGCACGCCGGTCTGGCTGAAGTCGCGATCAGATTCGAGATAATTGGCCGTGATGCAGATGCCAGCGGCATTCATGCCGCTGCGGGCGAGCCCGCCTGCCTCGACAAAGGTCAGGATGTCCGGTCCGTCCTCGCGCCGCACCCGCAGCACGATCGCGGTCTCGGCGCATTCGGCCTTCCAGTCCCAGTTCTGGCCGTGGATCACCGCGCCGGTGGCGCTGCGCTCAGGCAGGATCACCGCGCCGGTGCAGCCATCGTCGAGCTCCTCCTCGTCGAGCTCGATCGGCTTGTTCTTGACGAGCCGCGCCTTGGCGATGACCTCGGTACGGGCATTGATCATCACGATGTCTTCCAGCGTGACGCCGGCGCCATCCGCGATGCCGCGCATCTCCTCGATGTAATGCGCGCCGAAGGCCTCGATCTCCTTGGCGAATTCGCCGATCAGAGCGGTCTTGGCTGCGGTGTCGTAGCCGAGATCGCCGAGCTGTCCGCCATAAAGCTCGACCGAGCGCTTGACGCGCGAAGGTACCGCGGCGCCATGCTGCCGGCCGCGCTCATAGGGGCTGCCCGAGACATCGACGAAGGGGATGGATTCGATCATGGCCACGCAGATCCAGGGATTGGCTCGGGACGATCGTTAATGTATTTCATCGTGAACAAAAACAATCAAGCGCTTTCATGACCACCAAGCTTCAGCAGGATCTCGCCGAGCGGATCATGACGCTGGTCCGGGAGGATGGGCTGGCGGCCGGCGCCCGGCTCAACGAGAGCGACGCCGCCCGGCGCCTCGGCGTATCGCGCACCCCGGTTCGCGGCGCCTTCGACCATCTCGCTTCGCTCGGCGCCGTGCGGCGCCTCCCCAATCGCGGCATCGAGCTGGTGGAGCCGGGGCATCTGGCCGTCGATCCCACTGCCGAGGACGACGTTATCGAGACCGCCATGGTGCGGCTCGCGCATGATCGTGAGAGCGGCACGTTGGCCGATGAGCTGCCGGAGCAGGAGGTGATGCGTCGCTACGCTCTGTCGCGACCGCAGGCGCAGCAGCTCCTGCGCCGGCTGGGCGAGCTCGAAATGGTCGAGCGCAAGCCCGGCTATGGCTGGCGCTTCCTTGCTCCGCCGCGCGATCCGCGCATGCATGACGAGCGCTATCGCTTTCGCCTTCTGATCGAGCCGATGAGCTTCCTGGAGCCCGGCTTCGCGCTCGCCGAGAGCTGGATCCAGGCGATGCGCCGGGAGCATCGCGACGCGCTGTCCCGGCCTTGGCGGGAAGGCTCGGCGATCGGCTTCTTCGAAATGAACGCGGCGTTCCACGAAGGCATCGCCGCCGCCTCAGGCAACCGCTTCATCCTCTCGGCAATCCGGCGCCAGAACCAGCTGCGGCGGCTCTCGAACTACGACTGGATCTTCGGTTTCGAACGCGTCGAGGTGAACTGCCGCGAGCATCTGGAAATTCTCGACGCGGTCGAGAACGGCGATGCGCTTCGGGCTTCGGACCTGATGCGAAGCCATCTTCAGCGCGCCAGCGAATTGCGCGGGACATAAGGTCGTCGGCGCGCATTGGCGCCTTCCCCGAATGGCAATGCTGATCGTTGAGGAGGGGCTCGCCTCCAACGTCTTCCTTGGATGGATTGCCGACGTTTCCAAAGGCTGATCGGCGGGGCTGGCTGGAGCAGAAATTGGCCAGCTGCCCATTTGCTGTCATTGATAGCTTGCCTGAATGCGGATGCGTGCAAGTTCAGGCATCACGCTGGAGTGAATGCCAAGAACGATTGGGGCGAACTGCCAGAGGTGTCGGATCGGCAAAAACTCGGCCCGGCCTGCTGGAATGTGACAGGCCTTGTGAACCGCGACCTTGCCGGACATCCTGATTGAAACGGGGGAGTCGACATTGACGCAAGCCGACACCGAGTTAGCCGCCATCAAGGCGAGCCTGGCCGCCGGCCCGAGGCCAACCGATCTTGCCGGCCGCCGGCAGCGGCTGGATAGTTTGACCGCCCGTTACGAGATGCCCGCGGATGTCGTTGTGGAGGCAGTGGACGCGAACGGCGTCAGCGCTGAGTGGACAACAACGCCCGCCGCGGACCCAGCCCGGGTGATCATGTTTCTGCACGGCGGCGGTTACGTGTCCGGATCGATCAAAAGTCACCGGCATATGGTTGCGCAGGCCGGTCGGGAGGCAGGCACCCGCACGCTGGCGCTGGGCTACCGTCTGGCCCCGGAACACCCATTTCCCGCGGCGCTGGACGATGCGCTGACTGGCTACCGGTTCTTGCTGTCGCAAGGGTTCCAGCCGGAAAACATCGTGATCGGCGGGGAGAGCGCCGGCGGCGGGCTGGCAATTGCAACGCTGGTTTCATTGCGCGAGGCCGGGACGGCCTTGCCCGCCTGCGCATGGTGCAGTTCGCCTTGGACGGATCTGGAAATGTCGGGCGCCACGATGCAGACCAAGGCGTCGGTGGACCCGATAATTCAACGTTCGTATCTGCAGGAGTTGGCGGCGGCGTATCTGCACGGCGGTGATCCGCGCATGCCAATGGTCTCGCCGATTTATGCGGATCTGCGCGGCTTGCCGCCGCTACTGATCCAGGTTGGGTCCGCCGAGACGTTGCTGGATGATGCGATCCGGCTGGCCGGTGTCGCGGCCGCCGCAGATGTGCGCACGACGCTGCAGGTTTGGCCGAACATGATCCATGCCTGGCACTTGTTTTATGCGCAGCTTGCCGATGGCCGCAGGTCGCTGGCGGAGATGGGCGCCTTTGTGCGGGCTACGCTCGGCTGAGTGCCACCGAAGCAGCCAGCCGCCGATCATGACCCGCCTCTGCCATCCAAAGGGCGCCGCAGTGAACGCGCGGAGGCCGCGCTTGGGCAGATAGCTGCCCAAGCGTGTAGCGATCAAAGTTCAGGCGACAGCCACGTCCAGCGGCTTCAGCTCTTCGACCGGAGGAATCCGCCCCTCGAACCAATAGGCCGCTGCAGCGCGGGACATGGCAGCGCCGTCATGGCCGACGCCGTCGACGGTGAGGAGCTGCCAGTTGCACGACACACCCAGCCGCGCCGCCTCGGCCTGTGCGAACTCCAGCATGAAATGAGCGCGGCCATAGCGATGCGGCCCCTGCGCCAGAGCCTCGGGCTGCGCCGGCAGATTGGGGTCGTCCGTGACGATGTCGCGGTTGCCGGCGAAGATGATCATCGGATAGGCCAGCCAGCGGGCGAGCGTGTCCCGGTCGAGACCAAGTCCGTCCAGCCCTTCCGGGAAGCGGCGCTCGAGTGTCGGCAGCGTGTACCAGCCGGGGTTTGAGGCCATCGCCGCGGCGTAGGGATCGCTGCCTTCCGTCGCCAGCATGCGGTGCACGAACTGGCCGCCCGCCGAATGGCCGAAGATGCGGATGACAGGGTTGTCGATCACGCCACCGGCGCGCAGCGCGTCCAGCACGCGCTTCGGCACGGCGTAAAGCCACTGATCGCGCGGGGCGATCGTCCCGTCTTCGACAACGAGCAGTCCGTTATTGTAGCCCTCGGCCCTGGGGAAATCCTCGTTCGGGAAGGTCGGCGCGACGATCAGCAGGTTGTGCTTCTCGGCCGCATCGATCCAGAAGTCGCGATAGTCGTCGCCATTGCGCAGCATGCCGTGCTGCACGACGATCACCGGATCGTTCGGCTGATGGCGGGCCGGGCGGTAGAAGTTCACTTCGAGCGGTCGGTCGGGATGCTGACGGTCGATGAAGGGCAGGGCGCTGCGGCCGACAACCGGGTTGAGGGTGGTGGTGGTCATGCGGCCTCCGGAGCCTTGTGCAGATGGCATGCGGCGCTGCGACCGGGCGCGATCTCGGTGAGTGTCGGCCGGACCTCGCGGCAGACCGGCATCGCCTGCTCGCAGCGTGGATGGAAGGGGCAGCCCGGCGGCGGCGCGAGCGGCGAGGGCAACTCGCCCTTGAGCGGTTGGAAGGCGCGCTTGCGTCGCGCCGCCGAGGGGATCGCGGCGATCAACGCGGCGCTATAGGGATGCGCCGGCTCGGCGAAGATTTCAGCGGCCGTGCCGATCTCGACGATGCGGCCGAGATACATGATCGCGACCCGGTCGCTGATATGGCGCACGAGACCGAGATCATGGCTGACGAAGAGATAGGTCAGGCCGTGGCGCTCGCGCACATCCATGAACAGGTTGACGACCTGGGCCTGGATCGAGACGTCGAGCGCCGAGACCGGCTCGTCGCAGACGAGGAAATCCGGCTTTACCGCGAGCGCCCGCGCGATGCCGATGCGCTGGCGCTGGCCGCCAGAGAATTGGTGTGGGTAGCGCTCGCGATAGGCGAGATCGAGCCCGACCTCGCTCAACACCCGGTCCACCGCCTTGTCGATCTCGGGCTTCGGCAGCAGCTTGTGGACGCTCAGGGCCTCGCCGACGATACGGCTGACCTTCATGCGCGGGTCGAGCGAGGCGTAAGGGTCCTGGAAGATCATCTGGACCTTGAGCAGGAAGTCGAGCCGTTCCTTGCCCTTCAGCCCCGCCACCGGCCGCTGCTCGTAGACGACCTCGCCGGCCGTCGGCTTGAGGATGCCGGTCACGACGCGGGCGAGCGTGGACTTGCCGCAGCCGGATTCGCCGACGAGCCCCAACACTTCGCCGCGCTTGACGCTGAGATCGATGCCGTCGACCGCGCGCAGCACCGGCGGCGCCTTGCCTCGGCCGACCGACATCAGGATGCGCTCGGCCAGCGTCGGATTGCGCCGGAAGTGTTTCGTGATGCCCTTGAGCTCGATGATCGGAGCGCCGGTCGAAGCACTTGTCGAGGCAGTCACGCCGCTTCTCCCACCGGAACGGGGTTGTGGCAGCGGAAGCTGCGCGCGCTTTCCATGGTCGTCGTCGGGTCATGCTCGGCGCAGATCGGCAGCACACGCGGGCAGCGCGGCCGGAAGGGGCAGCCGCTCGGCCGCGCATCGATGCGGGGCGCGACGCCATCGATCTGGTTCAGCCGCTGGCCTGGCGCGACATTGGCGGCCGAGGAATTCAGCAGGCCGAGCGTGTAGGGATGGCGCGGCGCGTCGAGCACCGCATCGACCGGGCCGATTTCGACGACGCGGCCGGCATACATCACGGCGACCCGGTCGGCGAGCTCGGCCACCACCGCGAGATCATGCGTGATCCAGAGTACGGCCGTGCCGGTCTCGCGGGCGAGCTTTTGCACCTCGAACAGGATCTGGCTCTGGATGGTGACGTCGAGCGCAGTCGTCGGCTCGTCCGCGATGATCAGGTCCGGCGCGTTGAGCAGCGCGGTCGCGATGGCGACGCGCTGGCGCATGCCGCCGGAGAACTCATGCGGGAACTGTTTGAGCCGTGCCTCGGGGGAGGAGATGCCGACGCGGGCGAGAGCCTTCGCCGCCTCGGCCAGCGCCTCCTGCCGGCTGCAGTCGCGATGCTCCAGGATCGCCTCGCTCATCTGCTCGCCGATGCTGAGCACCGGGTTCAGCGTCATCAGCGGGTCCTGGAAGATCATGGCGATGCGATCGCCGCGTAAGGTCCGAAGCCGTTCGTCGGAGGCGGCGCGCAGATCCTCGCCATCGAAGCTGATCGTGCCGGCGACGATCTCGCCGGGCGGATCGATCAGTCGGACCAGCGAGAAACCGGTCACCGACTTGCCGGAGCCGGATTCGCCGACGAGCCCCAGCACTTCGCCGCGGGCGACGCTGAGATCGACGCCGTCGACGGCAGGCCAGGCGCCTTCGAGCGCGTGGAAGACGGTCCGGAGACCACGGACTTCGAGGAGGGCGTCGGTCATGAGCGCACGTTGAAGCTGCGGCGCAGCCGGTCGCCGACGAGGTTGAGCGAGACGATCAGCAGCACCAGCGCGATGCCGGGGAAGACCGCGATCCAGTATTCGCCCGAGAGCAGGAACTCGAAGCCGTTGGCGATGAGCAGGCCGAGCGAAGGCTGCGTCACCGGCACGCCGACGCCGAGGAAGGAGAGCGTCGCCTCAAGCGTGATCGCGCTGGCGATGCTGATCGAGGCCACGACCAGCACCGAGCCGACCGAGTTTGGCAGCAGATGCGCGATCATGATGTGCCGGGTCGGCAGGCCGAAATTCAGCGCTGCCTCGATATATTCCTTGCGCCGCTCGACCAGGGCGGAAGCACGCATCAGCCGGGCATATTGCGCCCATTGCACCAGGATGATCGCGAGGATGACCTTGTCTACGCCGCGCCCGATCGAGGCGAGCAGCACGAGCGCGATCAGGATCGAGGGGAAGCCGAGCATGAAGTCGACGACGCGCATGATCGCGGCGTCGACCGCGCCACCGAACTGCGCCGCCATGAGCCCGGCCGAGATGCCGATGAAGAGGGCGCCCAGCGTCGCGGTGAGGCCAACCATCAGGCTGGTGCGCAGCCCGTAGAGGATGGCGCTCAGCATGTCGCGGCCCTGTGAATCCGTGCCGAGCCAGTAAGTCATGCCGTTCATGCCGGCTTCGCCCGGCGGCAGGCGATTGTCCATCACGCTGAGCGAGGCGAGGTCGTGCGGGTTCTGCGGCGCGATGACGGGGGCGAGCAGCGCCAGCGCGACCATGATGCCGAGCAGGATCGCCGCGCCGCGCGTCGTCGGCCGGTTGCGGATGCGGCGCAGCACCTTCTCGCGCAGGGGTGTGTCGGCATAGGCCGGGACGGCGGGAGCTTTCGCCTCGATGCTCATGCCATCTCTCCCGTCAGCTTCACCCGCGGGTCGAGCGCGGCGTAGAGGATGTCGACGAGGAAGTTCACGGTGACGAAGAGCAGCGTCGCGAGCAGCACATAGGCGACCACCACCGGCCGGTCGAGCTGGTAGACGGAATCGATCAGGAGCTTGCCCATGCCCGGCCAGGCGAAGACCGTCTCGGTGATGGTCGAGAAGGCGACGAGGCTGCCGAACTCGATGCCGACCACGGTGACGACCGGGATCAGGATATTGCGCAGCACATGCCGGCCGACGATGCGGCGCGGCCGCACGCCCTTGGCGCGGGCGTATTTGACGTAGTCCTGCGTCATCGTCTCGGTGGTGCCGGCGGCGACGAGGCGGATCATCAGCGCCATGTTGGGAATAGCGAGGTTGATCGCCGGCAGCGCCAGATGCTGCAGCCCGTCGAGCGTCAGCAGGCTGGTCTTGAAGCCGAGCACAGACACCGTCTCGCCACGGCCTGCCGTCGGCAGCCAGCCGAGCACCACGGCGAAGAGCAGGATCAGCATCATGCCCTTCCAGAAGCTCGGCAGCGAATAGCCCAGCACCGTGCCGCCCATGATGATGCGGGAGGGGCGGCTGTCCGGATCGAGCCCGGCATAGAGCCCGAGCGGCACACCGGTCACGATCGCCAGCGTCATCGCCAGCAGCACGAGCTCGAAGGTCGCGGGCAGGCGGGCGAGGATCAGCTCGATCGCCGGGATGCCGTGCACGAAGGAGCGGCCGAGATCGCCCTTCAGCGCATTGCCGATGAAGACGAAATACTGCTGCCAGATCGGCAGGTCGAGGCCAAGCCGCCGGATCAACGCCTCCCGCTCTCCCGCGCTGACCGAGGGCGAGACGAGGAGCTCGATCGGGTCGCCGATGCCGTAGACGGCGAAGAAGACCACGACCGAAACCGCGAGCAGCACGAGCACGCTCTGGATCAGCCGCTGCAGGACATAGGCGGTCATGGCTTCAGACCGGCTCCGTTGAACATTCAGCAGGGCCGCCCAAGCCGGGCGGCCCTGCTTTTCGGGGATTTCGACGCTGGCTAGCGTCGAAGGTTCACTTGGCCTTCGGCCTCACCGACATCGCCAGCATGTACTGGTCGGCGCGGCCGACGACGTCGAACTCGGACTTGAAGGCCCAGATGCCGCTTTCGAAGTGCAGCGGGATGAAGGCGTTGTCGGCGAGAACGAGCTTGCCGGCTTCCTGCAGCAACGCCGAGCGCTTGGCGTCGTCGAGCGTGGTGACAGCCTCACGGATCACCTTATCGAACTGGTCGTTCTTGTAGCCGCCATAGTTCGAGCCGCCGAGCGTCTTGGTCTCGTTCGGGGTCGGCGGCCACTGGCGCAGGAAGGAGGCTGCCTCGCCGGTGGCCGAGCCCCAGCCGCCGAGCGCCACGGAGAATTCCTTCTTGGCGCGGCGCGGGAAGTAGATCGCGCGGGTCATGGCGTCGACATCGGTCTTGATGCCGATCTGGGTCAGGTACTGCGCCACGGCCTGGGTGATCTGGCTGTCGTTGATGTAGCGGTCGTTGGTCGTCGACAGCGTGAGCTGGAAGCCCTTGGCATAGCCGGCCTCGGCCAGCAGCTTCTTGGCCTGGGCGGGGTCATAAGCGAGCTTCGGCGGATTGGCCTGCGTGCCGAACATGCCGGTCGGCAGGTACTGGTAGGCCGGCTCGGCCGCGCCATCCATGATGCGCTTGACGATGGCGTCGCGGTCGATGGCGAGCGACATCGCCTGGCGCACGCGCGGGTCCTTCAGCGGGTTCTTGCCGTCCTCGGACTTGACGAAGGGGCTCTGGTCGCGGGCGACGTCGAGCTGGAAGTAAACAACGCGGGTCGAGGGCGTGATGACATGGCCGAAGCGCTTGTCGCTCTTGATGCGGCCGAGATCGCGCGCTGCCGGGTTCTCGATCACGTCGTAGTCGCCGGCGAGCAGGCCGGCGAGGCGCGGGCCGGCATTGGTCACCGGCAGCAGGCGCACGGTCTCCCAGGGCTCGGCCTTGCCCCAATAGGTCGGGTTGCGCTCGAGCTCGATCGCCGAGCCGCGCACATAGGATTTCAGCTTGTAAGGGCCGGTGCCGATGGCGAGCGAGCCGTCGTTGAAGCCGCTGACCGTCGGCCAGGGGCCGGTGACGCCGCAGTTCTTGGCAACGTCGTAGCTGATCGGGCCGTGCTCGACGATCGAGGCCGAGAGGATGCCGAGCGCCGAAAGCAGGTTCGGCAGCAGCGGCTCCGGGTTGATCGTGCTGATCACCAGCGTGTGCGGATCGGGCGTCTCGACCGCGGCGAAGTTGGCGGTGACGTCGGCGAAGGAATCCGAGACCTTGGTCTCGTTCTTCAGCGTGCGGCAGAAGGTGAAGACCACGTCCTCGGCGGTGAACGGCTTGCCGTTGGAGAACTTCACGCCGTCGCGCAGCTTGAAGGTCCAGCGGTTCTTGCCGTCGTTCTCCCAGGAGGAGGCAAGGCCGGGACGCAGCTTCTGCAGCTCGTCCTGGCTGACGAGGGAATCGAAGATATGCTGAGCCAGCGCATTATTCGGAGTGAGGTCGTGATAATGCGGATCGACGGCCGTCGGCTCGGAGGCCAGCGCGATGCGCAGGGTTTGCGCCGAGGCCGCCGTGGCGGAGAGACATGCCGCGGCGAAAGCCGCGACGAACATGGAGTGACGCATGGTGAGGACCGCTCCCGCTTGCCGTTTTGACAGGTTTATTTTCGTCCGGTAGCAAACATGAAAATTTTATAACGTCAACGGGGCGGAGGCGCATGTCCCAAGGCTTGAAGCCCTCGACGGATCTCTCGAACCGGATCGCGCAGATCTACCCGTCGCTGAGCAATGGGCACCGTCGCGCGGCCGATTTCGTGCTGCAGCACCCGCTCGATGTCGCGACGATGCCAATCGAGGGGCTCGCGGAAGGCAGCGGGACCTCCAACGCGACGGTGACGCGCTTCGTCCGCGCACTCGGCTACGGCAGCTATGGCGAGTTCCGAAGCGCGCTATCGGCGGCGCTGAAGGTCGCCCATGCGCCGGTCGACAGCTTCGCCGGCGCGCGCTCAGAGGCAGGATCGGTCTTCGCCACTTTCGCTGCAGCCCTGGCCGACCAGGCCGCCAATCTGCAGACGGCGCGTGACGGGCTGACCGAAGCAGCTGTCACGCACGCAATCGAACTCCTGCTCAAGGCGCCACGCGTCTTCATCGCCGGTTCCGGCGCGAGCCATCACGTCGCCTCCTTTCTCGAGGATGGGCTGGCGCTTTATCTCGGTGCCGATGTGGTCTTCGCCTCCTCGCGCACCGGGCCCGAGCGTGCCATCCGGCACATGATGTCGGCCCGCCCGGACGATCTCGTCGTGGCGATCTCGGTGCCGCGCTATTCCCGCGCGACGCTCGACCTAGCGAACTTCGCCAAAAAGCGCGGCGCGGCGGTGCTCGCGCTCACAGACAGCCCGACATCGCCGTTGGCGGCGATCGCCGACGTCACGCTCTTCGCCCCCGCGCGCAGCCATCTCCTTCCGAACTCACCGACCGCTGTCTTCGCCCTGGCAGACGCGCTGATCGCAGCCGTCGCAAGAGAGCGGCCGGATGCGGTCGAGGCGCTCAAGGAGCTGAGCGAGAGCCTGCTCTGGACATTCTCTCGCTAGATGCTTCCAAGTCGGCTCCGGAACGGGATCTCGTTTGGATCTCGGCCAGATCGCAGAAGCCTTGAGCGCCGCGCCGGACGAACTCCTCAAACCGATCCGCAAGGTCGTCGGTTGGCCGTACTGGAAGGGCTGTAGGTGGCCCTCAGCCGACCTTCCGTCGGCTTTCGGCGATCAAGCGTTCGCTGCAGCTGAGCGCTCGCTTGGCAATCAGGGGAGGACCTCGTCGGCGTGGTCGACATAGACCAGCCCCTGCCGCGCCAGCTCCTCGCGCATCTTGTACATGTCGAGGCCGAGCACGCCGGACGCGAGGCGCTGGCGCTTCTCATCCTCGTTGGCCTTGCGCGCCTTCGCCTTGGCGGCGACTTCAGCAGCCTGCAGGCGCGGCACGACCAGCACGCCGTCGTCATCGGCGACGATGACGTCGCCCGCGTTGACGGCCGCGCCGGCGCAGACCACCGGCACGTTAACCGCGCCCAACGTCGCCTTGACCGTGCCCTTGGCCGAGATCGCCCGTGACCAGGCCGGGAAACCCATCTCATGCAGGGATTTCACGTCCCGCACGCCGGCATCGATGACGATGCCGAGTACGCCGCGCGCCATCAGCGAGGTCGCGAGCAGGTCGCCGAACATGCCGTCGGTGTTGTCAGTGGTGACAGCCACGACCAGTACGTCCCCGGGCTGGCACTGCTCGACCGCGACATGCAGCATCCAGTTGTCGCCGGGCTGGGCGAGCACGGTGACGGCACTGCCTGCGATGGCGGCGCCGGCCCAGGCCGGGCGCATATAGGGCTTCATCAGCCCCGTGCGGCCCATCGATTCATGGCTGGCCGAGACGCCGCATTCGGCGAGATCGGCGATCACCCCACCCTCGGCGCGGGGAATATTGCGAACGACGATGTTCTTCACGCGAGTTCCTCCAGAACCATCGGGAAGAGCCGCTGATAGGCCTCGCCATAGGTCATTGACCGGCCCGAGTTGCGGCCGCCCTGCATGCCGCGGTTCAGCGCGACGCGGGTGTAGTACTCCCAGAGGTGCTTCTGCGCGGCGAGGATTTCGAAGGCGGCGCGCTTCTTCTCCCAGACATCGTCGATATTGAGGATGACGTTCGGCTTGAAGTCGCACTGCTCCGGCTGGTGCGGCTCGAACAGGAAGACCGGCGGGGCGGAATAGGCCCGGTTCGGATCGGGCTTGTGGCCCATCGCCTGCGCGATGATGCGGGCCTCCTGCGCCAGCCGCGTCGCCTCGGGGTGGTCGATGTTGTAGGGGTCGGCCAGCGCATGCGTCAGCACGAAGGACGGCTTGAGCTCGTGGTTGATGTCGACGAGCCGATCGAGGATCGCCTCCGTGCCGCGCAGCGGATAATCGCCGGCATCGAAGAACTCGATCTCGGCGCCGAGCAGCTCAGCGGCGCGCTGCGCCTCGTCGCGGCGCTGCTCCTTGACCTCAGCCATGCTGACGCCGGCCTTCTTCCAGGCGAACTGGCTCTCGCCGCGCTCGCCATAGGAGAGGCAGGCGATCTTGACGCGATAGCCCTTGGCCGTGTGGAGCGCGATGGCGCCGCCGGCCCGCCAGACGAAATCGCCGGGATGCGCGGTGACCACGAGGCCGGTCTTCTGAGAAGCAGTCATTTGGTTGGACCTTGGATGTTGACGTCTGGAAGGGCTCAGGCAGCGTTGGCCTTCGCATAGGCTGTGCCGTCGAAGAGGAGGCGGGCGGTGCGCAGCAGGCCGGCACGCTCGACGACCGGATGCTCGGCCGTGCCACCAACCTCGATGCGGACGCTGAACTCGCCGGTCGGATGCTCGACGGAGAGCGTCTTGACCCGGCCCTCCGGAATGCGGGCGACCGAGGCCGCGGGCGAACCCGGCAGGACGCAGGCCGTCGCCACCGTCACTGCCGCGAAGACGCCGATGGAGGCGTGGCATTCATGCGGGATGAAGCTGCGGGTCGAGACATGGCCGCCCGGCTGCTGCGGCGGAGCGAGGAGCGCGATCTTCGGCACGACCTTCTTCGAGACATCGCCGAGATTCATCAGCGGCCCGGCCGCGAGGCGGATGCGCTCGATACGCGCCTTGAGCTCGCTGTCCTTGTCGAGCTCGTCGCGCGGCTCGTAGCCGGTGCGCCCAACATCGGCCGCGCGCATCACGATCACCGGCATGCCGTTGTCGATCAGCGTGCAGGGCACCCCGTCGACGATGTCGACGCTGTTGCCGGTCGGCAGCAGCGAGCCGCAGACGGAGCCGGCCGCGTCGAGGAAATCGATGGTGATTGGCGCCGCCGTGCCCGGCACGCCGTCGATGCGTGCGTCGCCGCCGTAATTCACCCGGCCGCCGGGCGTCTCGATGAGCAGTTCGGCGATCGTACCGGTATTGATGGTGCGGACGCGGACCCGGGTCTGGTCGCCCGTCGGTGCGATCAGCCCGCGCTCGATCGCGAAGGGGCCGACGCCGGAGAGAATGTTGCCGCAGTTCGGCGTCGTGTCGACGACCGGCTGGGCGATGCCGACCTGGCCGAAGAGGAAGTCGATGTCGCAATCCGGCAAGGTCGAGCGCGAGACGATCGCGGTCTTGCTGGTGAGCGGATGGGCGCCGCCGACGCCGTTGACCTGGCGCGGGTCGGGCGAGCCGAAGATGCTGAGGAGCAGCCGGTCGCGCGCGGCAGGGTCGGACGGCAGGTCCTCGGCGAGGAAATAAGCGCCCTTGGACGTGCCGCCCCGCATCAGCATGCATCTGACGGGAATCTGCATCGTTGAACCTCCCTTGCCTCGTGGCCGCTGCCCGGCGCCGAAGCGTTCTCTTGGTGCCTGGCTTAGTGCGCCAGGATCTTCGACAGGAACTCGCGGGCGCGCTCGCTGGCGGGCGCCGCGAAGAACGGCTCCTTGGCCGCGTCCTCGACGATGCGGCCCTGGTCCATGAAGATGACGCGGTCGGCGACGCGCCGGGCGAAGCCCATCTCATGGGTCACGACCACCATGGTCATGCCCTCACCGGCGAGCTCGATCATCACGTCGAGCACCTCGCTGATCATCTCCGGATCCAGCGCCGAGGTCGGCTCGTCGAACAGCATCACCTGTGGGTCGAGCGCCAGCGCGCGCGCAATGGCGACACGCTGCTGCTGGCCACCGGAAAGGTTCGCCGGCCTGGAATCGGCCTTGGCCTCCAGCCCGACCCGCTTGAGCAGGCTGCGCGAGCGGGTCTCAGCCTCGACCCGCGAGCGTTTCAGCGCGCGGACCTGCGCCAGCATGATGTTCTCCAGCGCGGTCATATGCGGGTAGAGTTCGAAATGCTGGAAGACCATGCCGATGCGCATGCGCAGCTTCGGCAGGTTGGTACGGGGCGAGCCGACCTCGATGCCTTCAACCGTGATGCTGCCGGACTGGAAGGGTTCCAGCCCGTTGACGCATTTGATCAGCGTGCTCTTGCCGGAGCCCGAGGGGCCGCAGACAACCACGACCTCGCCCTTGCCGATGCGCGTGCTGCAATTGCGCAGCACCTGCGTCGAGCCATACGCCTTGGAGACGTCGTCGATGACGATGGTGGGATTGTCCATGGAATTGACCTTGTGAGCGGCGGCCATCAGTTCACCGCCAGCCGCGCGTAGAGCCAGCGGCCGATCCCGGACAGGATCAGGCAGATCACCAGATAGGTGAGCGCGACGAAGGCGAGGATCGTCACCGGCTGAAACTCGCGGGCGTTGACGAGCATGGCGTTGCCGGTGAACTCCGACACGCCGATGACCGAGGCCACCGAGGTGAATTTGAAGAGCCGGACATACTGGTTGAACAGGGTCGGGATGATCCGGCGGACGGCGATCGGCACGACGACGAAGCGTAGCGCCTGGCCGTGCGTCAGCCCGGTGGCGAGCGCCGCCTGGGTCAGCGTCGGCTTCACCGTCATCAGGCCGCTGCGGATGTCCTCGGCAAGGTAGGCGCCGATGAACAGGATGAAGGCGACGACCGTCGCCTTGTAGGCGGTGGTCTGGTAGCCGAACAGGGCAGGCAGGCCGAAGAAGGCGATGAACAGCACGACCAGCAGCGGCGTGCCGCGGATGAACTCGATATAGATGCGCGACACGGCGGAGAGCACGGGAACGCGGCTGTAGAGGATCACCGCGACGACGAGGCCGAGCAGCGTGCCACCGAACGCGACCATCGCCGAGATCTGCAGGCTGGTCGCCAGCCCCTGCAGCATGAAGGGCAGGTTCTTGAGAATGACCTCAGGCATCGGCCACCCTCCGGGCGAGGCCGTCGCGCGTGCCGGACAGGATGGTCAGCGTCTGGCTGACCGCGGTCACCAGCGCGAGGTAGAGCAGGCAGACGGTGATGTAGATCTCGAAGGTGCGGAAGGTCTGCCCCTCGATGGCGCTCGCCTGATAGGTGATGTCGGCGACCGCGATGACCGAGGCGAGCGAGGAATCCTTGATGAGCTGCGAGAACACGCTGGCGAGCGAAGGGATGATGGCGCGGATCGCCTGCGGATAGACCACGAAGAGCATGGCCTGCACGTTGGTCAGGCCGCTGGCGAGCGCCGCCTGGCGCTGCCCGCGCGGCACGCTGCCGATGCCGGAGCGGACGATCTCCGCAACATAGGCGCCGGAATAGAGCGAGAGCCCGAGGACGCCGCACCAGAACGCCGGAATCTTCAGGAACGACAGGCCGTTATACCAGAAGTACATGTGGATCAGCAGCGGGATGTTACGCATCGACTCGACATAGGCGACGGATAGCGCGCGGGCCGTCCGGCCCTGCGCCGTCGCTGCCGTCCCCACCAGAACGCCGATCAGGATGGCGAGCACGAGCGCCGCCGCCGAGAGCAGGATGGTCGTGATGAAGCCGTCGAGGATAAGGGCGCGGTTGTCCCAGATCGGGCCGAACTGCAGGGTATAGTTCACCGGTCAGACCTTCTGTGCCGGCGGGCCTTTCAGCCCGCCGTAACCCGTTCGCTCACGGCCAGGTTTCGATGGGATAGGTTGGGTCCGCGTTGAACCACTTGCGGTAGAGCGCGGTGTATTCGCCGGAGGTCCAGAGATCCTGCAGGGCGAAGTTCACGGCGTCGCGCAGTTCGGAATCACCTTGGCGGATGCCGATGCCGAAAGGCTCGATGCTGAAGAGCTCGCCGACGATCTTGAACTTCGGGTTGTCCTTCTGGAAGCCCTGCAGGATGTTGAGGCTGCCGGTCAGCGCCTCGACGCGGCCCTGGGCCAACGCCAGCCAGGCGCTGTTGTAGTCCTTGAAGGCAATGACCTTGGCCTTGGGCGCGGCCGCGGCGATGTTCTTCTCCAGCGTCGTGCCCTGCTGGACCGCGACCTCCTTGCCGTCGAGGTCCTTCAGGCCGGCGACCTTGCTGTCGCTCGCCACCATCAGCGACTGGCCGCCGGTGTAGTAGGTGATGCTGAAGTCGATCGCCTTGTCGCGCTCGCGGGTGTGGGTCATCGAGGCCGCGACGATGTCGACATTGCCGCTGACCAGCAGCGGCACGCGGGTCGGCGAGGTCACCTTCACGAACTCGACCTTGACGCCGAGCTTCTCGCCGATCTTGCGAACGATATCGAGATCGAAGCCGGCCGGCTCGTTCTTGTCGTCGAGGAAGCCGAAGGGCGGCGTGTCGTATTTGACGCCGGCCCGGATCGTGCCGCGCTCCTTGATCTTGGCCATGCTGTCGGTCTGCGCCTGCGCAGCGCCGACGGGCGCCAGCATCGCCGCTGCGGCAAGCGCTGCCACGAGCTGGAATTGTCTGCGGTCGATCATGGTGTTCGGTTCCCCTGTTTTTGGTTGATGACGTGGTTCAGGCGGTTAGGCCGATGCGGGCGATCCGCTCGAGCGCTTCCTCGAGATCGGCATCGGGGCAGGTCAGCGACAGGCGCAGATGGTTCTTGCCGGGCGCGCCGAAGAAGGAGCCGGGCAGCGACGAGACGTCGATCTCGTCGAGCCAGCGCTTGGCGACGGCGACATCGTCGCCGGCGATGGCGGGGAAGAGGTAGAAGGTTGCCGGCGGCATGCTCGCTTCGATGCCGTCGATCTTCGACAAGCCGGCCACCGCAATCTCAAGCCGGCGGCGGAAGGTCTCGCGATATTGCGGCACGACCTCGTCATAGAGCGAAAGCGCCGCGATGCCGGCGAGCTGGATGAAGTCCGGCACGCAATAGACCGAGTGCTGCATGAACTTGAGCACGGCCTTGGAGAGGCCGGCCGGCATCATCAGCGCGCCGAGCCGCCAGCCCGTCATGCCGAAGGTCTTGGAGAAGCTGTCGACGACGAAGGTGCGCTCGCGACCGCCCGGCAACGCCTGGGGGCTCGGGAAACGGCCGCTGTGCAGCAGGTCGCAATAGACCTGATCGAAGATGATCCAGATGTCGTGGCGAACGGCGAAGTCGACGAGGCCGGAGATCTCATCAGTGCCGAGCACCCGCCCGGTCGGGTTCACCGGCGAGTTGACGATGATCGCCTTGGTGCGCGGGGTGACGGCACGTTCCAGCATCTCCAGATCGAGCCTGTCCAGCAGCGAGAGCGGCACGGGCGTGCCGCCGCAGAGCCTGACGCAGGGGCCGTAGCTGACCCAGCCGGGCTCGGGCACCAACACTTCATCACCGGCCTCTACGGTAGCCATCAGCGCAGTGAGCAGCGCGAACTTGCCGCCAGGCGTGACGATGATGTCCGCTGGATCATAGGCAGCCCCGGAACGAACCTGCTCGCGCTGAGCGATAGCCTCGCGCAGCGCCGGCAGGCCGGCCGCCGGCCCGTAATGCGTGGCGCCGCCGCGCATGGCACGTTCGGCCGCGTCGATGATGCGCGGATCGGTGTCGATGCTCGGATCGCCGCTCGACAGCGCCAGGATGCGACGGCCGGAAGCTCGCGCCGCACGGACCCGCTCGGTCATCTCGACGGTGGCGGACGGCTTCAGCGAGGTGACGCGGTCGACGAGGGAGCGTGGCATAACGGCAGTTTCCTGGAGGCAGACGTTCAGGCGGATGTGGGAACGGTGGGCGTGAGATCGAGCAGCGCCCTGTCGCAGGGCGGGGCGCGAAAGCCGGCCGCGGCGAAGGCGACCATCTCGGCGAGTGCCGCGTCGAGATCGGCCGGGTCGCACTGGCCGTCGGAAAGGGCCTGGATGCGGCCAGGGTTCGACAGCGTGTAGTAGTGCGCACCGAGCAGGAAGTGGAAGCGCCAGTAGACGTCGTTGGCCGAGAGATGCGGAGCAGCAGCAGCGATGGCCGCGATGAAGCGCTGGCTCGTCGCGTTGAAATGCTTGGCGATCAGGTTCTTCGACAGCTCTGCCTGCTCATGCGCAACGACCGAGCGCAGCCGCATGAAGCGCCGCGCGCCTTCATCGTCGGAAGGCTGCGCGAAGGACGGGCGTAGATACGCTGCGAGCACCTGCTCCAGCACCGGCGCGCGGCCCGGACCTTCGGCGCAAACATCAAGCAGGGCGAGGCGAGCCGCGTTGATGGCCCCCGAGCGTCGCGCGAAGATCTCCTCCAGCAGGATCTGCTTCGAGCCGAAATGATAGTGCACGGCGGCGATATTGGCGTCGCAGGCGCGGGTGATCGAGCGCAGCGAGACGGCCCGATAGCCCTGCTCCGCGAACATCTCCTCAGCCACATCCAGAATGCGATCTGCCGTGGCAGCCGGCTGGCTATCGCCCATGCCAATCCCGTTCATACGACCTATTCAATCACCCTATTGAAATAGGTGTTTGAGGGAGTCAAGCCGCTATGGTCAAGGCAAGAGATGTTCCAGCCGCGCGACGACGTTCAGGCGCCGCTCTCAACGGCGCCCGGCAAGGTCTGCGATCCGCGCGGGGTCTGTTCAAAGGCCGGCACTGTTGAAGAAGCGCATGCGACGACCGGCGCCTCCGGGCGCAAGCTTGCGTCCAGGCACTAAGGATACCACCTAGGTCGGGAAGGTCTGCCATACTCGGCAGGGTTGTGACGCAGCTGAGTGGGTTCGCTGGTGCCAAAGGCGGGGCGGCGTTTAGACAGAACCATCCGGCCTGCCTACTTGAGCCTGCTCTGGACGTTCTCTCGCTAGGCGCTCTTACGTCAGATCCGGAGCGGGACCGCGCTCCGATCTTCGCTCGGGAAGCGTAGCTGCCAGCGATGGATTCGGGCCTCGCCCTGGGCGTGTCCCTCGGCTCGCGCGGCCGCACCGACGGCGAGCGCAGCATCGAGTCTGCCATCCTCGTCATTGCGAGGAGGTGCAGGCCACGAAACAACCCAGGAGCTGGTTGTGCCGACCTCCCGGGTTGTCTCGCTCGGCTCGCAGTGACGCCTCTACCTCGTCAGTCCCTTGCGCTTCATCCAGTCCTGGATGAGATCGGCGATCTGATCGGAATTGGTATCCATCATGATCATGTGATCGTTGCCCGTGATGCCGATCTTTGGCAGCTCGATCACTTCAACATCGCCGCCGCGCTCTTTGAGGTCTGCAGCGAAGCGCAGCGAGAAAGGCTGCTGGCGCACCCAGACGGGCTCGCTCTGGATGTTGTCGCCCCAGATGATCAGGATCGGGATGTTCTTCAGCTTTTCGAGTTCGGGGCCCGGAGATGGCGCACCAGCCGGCTCGAGCGCGACGATTCCCTTGACCTTGTCCGGCTGCGCCAGCGCCGAGTTGAAGCCGAAATTGCCGGCTTGCGAATGCACCATCAGGACGCTCTCGCCCATCTTCTGAAGGAGCGCCGCATAGGCCTTGAGCGTAGCCTCGTCATTGCTCGTCCAGCGTGGCACGATTTGCTTGGCGAACTGGTCGAAGGCCTCGATCGGGAATTTGACGCCGGGGATGGCGACGCGCTTCGCGGGATCCGTGTTGTAGGATTTCTGCGGGCCGATCCGGAACTGCTCCCAGGGTTCCCATTTCGGTCGGAACAGCGGAGGCGTGGTGAAGACCTCGGGATAGCGGGCCCAGGAGGCTCGGCCTCTTTCGACGGCATCCGATACGTAGATCGCGTGGCCATGGCGGAAGAAGTACTGCATGAAGCCAGGCTTACCGTCCGGCTTCGTATCCCAGGTGACGCCCGTAAGCCCGCCGCCATGCCACATGAGGAGCGGGTACTTCGACAGTTGCGGCTCCGGGATGAGGTATTGCACATACATCTGCTCGACCTCGAAATCGCCGTTCGGGTCGACCTTCGTGGGCGCCGCTCCCTTCGTAAAGACGGCCTCCGAAACCGGGTATCCGCTCAGCGTGATCGACCGGCCGCCGACGTGAAAGCTTCCGAATTCTTTCAAGGTTTGCGCCTGTGCCGGGGCACCGAGCGCAGCAAGCAAGCCCGCCCAGACGAGCGCCGTCCGTATCGTTCCCATCGCTATCCTCCCTGGCGGCCGGATCGTTGCCCGACTCGCAGCTGCCGGACATTCAGGCGACCGGCGCGGCTGAGCCTAGGAAGCGCGCAGGTCTGGCGCACATCGTCATCGGGCAAGGCGCCGTCGCGTGTCGCGAAGGAGGCGTTGGAGGCGTGCTAGGCCCGCGCCGACCACGCCGACGTCCGCAACTGACGCGAATCGGAAGAGCATGGCTTGATGAACAATCGGAATCTCGCGCGGTCAAAGGGATCTGCGAGCGGGAAGGGGCGGGTGATCGCTGGGCGCGCGGGCGCCCGAACTGCTTGATTGTTCGATAAAATCAAGCGCCTAGCGCAGAGAAAGTGGCGGAGACGGAGGGATTCGAACCCTCGATACCCTTGTGGGGTATGCTCATTTAGCAAACGAGTGCCTTCAGCCTCTCGGCCACGTCTCCGGCGAGAGGCTCTATGCCCGATTGCGCCGCCCTTTGACAAGCCTCACCGGCAACTTCCTGGCGTCTCGCCTGTGCATGCCGGGCTCGGGCCTCACTTTGGGGGAGGAGTGGCTTGCCCGTGCATGCTGACTCCGGCACCAGAGCACTCCCTTGGTAAGGGAGAGGTCGATCCGGCCGGCTTCCCCCGCAACAGCATTCTGCGCCGGCTCGCCTTGCTCTGGCTCGCCACGCTCATTAAGTTTGGCCTGTCCGTTGGGGTGCCTCAGGGCTGAGAGGTGCGTTTCGCGCCAACCCATCGAACCTGATCCGGGTAATGCCGGCGAAGGGAACGGTCTTCGGCTCGCAGACAAGCTGCTCGTGCCTTTGGCCGCTGCCTTCCCGGCACATGAGGGAACGGCATGGCGGCTGCGTCCACGCCTTATGAGAAGCTGAGCGTCGCGGTGATTGGTGCCGGCGTCGTTGGGCTCGCCTGCGCTTCGGAACTGCTGTCGCGTGGCGCTCGCGTCGTCCTGCATGAGCGTGGCCCCGGTATCGGTGCGCAGGCCTGCTCCTGGTATGCCGGCGGCATGCTGGCGCCCTGGTGCGAGGGCGAGAACGCCGAGGAGCCGGTGGTGCGGCTCGGACAGGAAGCCGCGGACTGGTGGGAGCGCCATGCCGGCGGCGTTGTCCGGCAGGGCACGCTCGTCGTCGCGCCGACTCGCGACCGTGCGGAAGTCGGCAGCTTCGGCCGGCGCACCAGCCATTTCGAGGAGATCGACGCTGAGGCTATCGCGGCGCTGGAGCCCGACCTCGCCGGGCGCTTCTCTCGGGGACTTTTCTTCGGCGGGGAGGCGCATCTCGATCCGCGCAAGGCCATCGCCGCGCTGGCCGAGCGGCTGCTCGCGAAGGGTGCGGCCCTTCATTTCGGCAGCGCCGTCGAGGCCGGTGATCTCGACGCCAATATCGTGCTCGATTGCCGGGGGCTCTCGGCGCGCGATGTCCTGCCCGATCTGCGCGGCGTCAAGGGCGAGATGATGCTGCTCCGGAGCCATGAGATCAGCCTGTCGCGGCCGATCCGGCTGCTGCATCCGCGCATTCCGCTCTACATCGTGCCGCGCGCCGATGGCATCTTCATGGTCGGCGCCACGATGATCGAGAGCGGCGATCGCCGCCGCATCTCCGCCCGCTCTATGCTGGAACTGCTCGGGGCGGCCTATGCGCTTCATCCGGCCTTCGGCGAGGCGGAGGTGGTCGAGATCGGCACCGACGCCCGCCCGGCCTTTCCCGATAACCTGCCACGGCTCATCCGTCGCGGCCGGGTGCTCCACGTTAACGGGCTCTATCGCCACGGCTTCCTGCTGAGCCCCGCCATGGCGCGGATGGCGGCCGATGCCGCGCTGAACCCGCAAGCCAAATCGGAGATGCTGCATGACCTTGCTGCTTAATGGCGCACCGCATGAGATCGCGGGCAAGACGCTGGCCGAGGCCCTGTCCGAGCTCGGTTATGCCGACCGCATCGTCGCGACGGCGGTGAACGGCGATTTCGTCCCAGTGCGTCGCCGTGCCGAGACGGCCTTGAACGAGGGCGATCGCGTCGAGGTTGTCGCCCCGATGCAGGGAGGCTGAGATGGCTTCGTTCTACGGCTTCGAGCCGACGAACCCGCTTTTCCTGGGCACGGCGCGCTATCCCTCGCCGGCCATTCTCGCGGAGGCCGTGAAGCGCTCCGGTGCCGAGGTCGTCACGGTGTCGCTGCGCCGGGAATCGGGCGGGGAGGGCGCGGGGCAGGCCTTCTGGGGGTTGATCCGCGAGCTCGGCGTTAAGGTCCTGCCGAACACCGCCGGCTGCCACACCGTGAAGGAAGCTGTCACCACCGCCCAGATGGCGCGCGAGGTCTTCGGCACGGATTGGATCAAGCTCGAGGTCATCGGTGAGGACGACACGCTGCAGCCGGACGTGGTCGGGCTGATCGAGGCGGCGCGCATCCTCTCCGACGACGGCTTCCAGGTCTTCCCCTACACGACCGAGGACATCGTCGTCGCTGGCCGCCTCGTCGATGCCGGCTGCGAGGTGTTGATGCCCTGGGGCGCGCCGATCGGATCGGGCCGGGGGCTCAACAACCCTTATGGCCTGCGCACGCTGCGCCGCCATTTTCCCGGTATTCCGCTGGTCGTCGATGCCGGCATCGGCTTGCCCTCCCATGCCGCGCAGGCGATGGAGCTGGGCTATGATGGCATCCTGCTCAATACCGCTGTCGCCAGAGCCGGCGATCCGGTCGCGATGGCGGAGGCCTTCGCGCTCGCCATCCGCGCCGGGAGGCTCGCCTTCGAGGCGCAGCCGATCGAGGCGCGTGATATGGCAGCTCCCTCCACCCCCGTCATGGGCAAGGCCTTCCTGGCATGAGAGACCTTTCTCGCATGAAGCTCGATCCGTTCTATCCCATCTTCGACAGCGCCGACTGGATCGCGCGGATGCTGCCACTCGGCATGAAGCTGGTGCAATTGCGTGTGAAGGACCGGTCCGAGACGGAGACCGCCCGCGAGATCGCGCGGGCGAAGCAACTCTGCGCCGAGGCCGCCTGTGTGCTCGTGGTCAACGACTACTGGAAGCTCGCGATTGAAGAGGGCTGCGATTGGCTGCATCTCGGCCAGGAGGATCTCGACACCGCCGATCTCGGCGCGATCCGCAAGGCGGGCGTGAGGCTCGGTGTCAGCAGCCATGACGAGGCGGAGCTGGAGCGTGCGCTGGCGACGCAGCCGGATTATGTCGCGCTCGGGCCGGTCTATCCGACGATCCTGAAGCAGATGCGCTTCGGCCCGCAGGGGCTGGAGCGGCTGACGCAATGGAAGCGCCGCATCGGTGACCTGGCGCTGGTCGGCATCGGCGGCATCTCGCTGGAGCGCGCGCCGGGCGTCTTCGAGGCCGGCGCCGACATCGTCGCGGCGGTCACGGACATCACGCTGAATGCCGATCCCGAGGGGCGGCTGAAGCAATGGGTCGCGGCGACGCGGGTGCATGCGGCCTGACTGAAGGGCGTCATTCTCGGGCTTGACCCGAGAAACTCATGACACGAGGACACTGGTTTCCGAGATGGTCGGGTCAAGCCCGACCATGACGGCACAACCGGATCAGCTTTCCGCTTCCGCCGACATCGTATGCCCATCGACATGGCCGAGGCTGCGTTCGGGGTCGAGCCGGTCGCGCACGCGCTGCTTCAGCACCTTGGAATCCGGGAAGCCGCCGTCGGTCTTGCGGTCCCAGATCAGCTCGCCGTCATAGGTGATCTGGAAGATGCCGCCGGTGCGTGGGATCAGCGCGACCTCGCCGAGATCCTGCCCGAAGGTCGAGAGCAATTCCTGGCCGAGCCAGGCCGAGCGCAGCATCCAGTTGCACATCGAGCAATAGGTGATCGCGATGCGCGGAGCGGGCTTGGATGCGGTCATGATGGGCCACCGTCAAAGAGGATGTCGCCCCGACATCCTCCTTTGCTCATGACAATGCAAGCCCGAAAAGCTCATGCTGGCGCTGCATAAGTGTATGTTTTGAATAATTAAAACCTGATGTCAGGCTTCCTCGACATAGCGCCGGCGTAGATGCGCCTTGAAGACGGAGGCGTCGAGCGGCCGGCCCGTGGCCTCGGTGAGCAGCGCATCGGTGGACAGCAGCGAGCCCTTGCCATGGATGTTGGCGCGCAGCCAGTTCACGAGTGGGCTGAAATCGCCCTTGCTGATGCCGGGCAGGACGCCGGGCTCGGCCTTGCAGGCAGCGTCGAAGATCTGGGCGGCGGTCATGGCGCCCAGCGTATAGGTCGGGAAATAGCCCCAGCCGCCGGAAGGCCAGTGGATATCCTGCAGGCAACCGACGCGGTCGTCCGGCACGGTGAGACCGAGCAGCGCCTTCATGCCCTCGCTCCAGGCCACGGGCAGCTCGGCGAGCGGCATCTCATCGGCGACCAGCATCTTTTCCAGCCGGTAGCGCAGGATGACGTGGGCCGGATAGGTCACCTCGTCGGCATCGACGCGGATGAAGCCGGGCGCGACGCGCGTGTAGCGCTGCCACATCGCCTCGGCTTCCCAGGACGGGCCGGAGCCGCCAAAACTCTCCCGCATCAGCGGCGCGGCGAAGGCCAGGAACGGCCGGGAGCGGCAAGCCTGCATCTCCATCAGCAGGGACTGGCTCTCATGCAGGCTCATGCCGCGCGCGGCGCCGACCGGCTGGCTGAGATAGGCTTGCGGCCGGCCCTGCTCGTAGAGCGCATGGCCGGTCTCGTGCAGCACGCCCATCAGCGCCTTGGTGAAGTCGGCTTCGTCATAGCGCGTGGTGATGCGGACATCATTGTCGCTGCCGCCGCAGAAGGGATGGGTCGAGACGTCGAGCCGCCCGCGCTCGAAATCATAGCCCAGCGCCTTCATGAGCCTGAGACCCAGCGCACGCTGCGTCTCGACCGCGAAGGGGCCGTCCAGCGCCCCGAGCGCCGGCCGGCGGGCCTGCACCGCCATCGCCTCCTGGGTGAAGCCGGGCAGGAACGCGGCCAGATCGTCGAAGAGCGCGTCGATCTTCGCGGAGCTGCCGTCCGGCTCGTAGTCGTTGAGCAAAGCGTCATAGGGCGAAAGCCCGAGCTTCTCGCCCTTGGCCCGGCCGATCTGGCGCTGCAGGTTCAGCACCTCGGCGAGATAGGGCAGGAGCCCGGCGAAATCGGCCTCGGCGCGCGCCTGCCGCCAGCGCATCTCGCAAGCCGAGATCGCCTTGCTCGACGCCTCGACCAGATCGGCTGGCAGGGCGGTGTCGACCGTCCAGACGCGCCTGATCTCGCGCAGATTGGCCTTTTCCCAGGCGCCGAGCGCCTCGTCGCCCTCGGCCTCTGAGAGCCAGTCGTCGATGCGGGCATCGGTCGCCATGCCGTGCCGGATCACGCGCAGCAGCGCCATGCTCTCGGCCCGCGTCTCGGCGGCGCCGTTCGGCATCATCGTGTCGCTGTCCCACTGCAGGATGCCGACCGCGTTGGAGAGCGCGGCGATGCGGCCGAAATGGGCGGCGAGGTCGGAATAGGCGGTCATGGCTGCCTTTGGGTGTCGATTCTCGGGGCGCCGACGCTACCCGACGCGCAAATCCGGGCAAGCGGCTTTGGCCGCTCCGCCCGGAATGACGGCAGACAGGTTCAGGCGAACAGCTTGGAATACTGCCGCGGCTGCGAGCGCAGATACTGGTTCGGCGCCTTGACGGTCGCCCCGAGATGGGCGGCGGCGTGCCAGGGCCAGCGCGGATTGTAGAGGATGCCGCGCGCGATGCCGACGAAATCGGCCTCGCCCGTGCCGATAATCGCCTCGGCCTGCTCCGGCTCGGTGATGAGCCCGACCGCAATCGTGGTGATGCCGGTCTCTTCCTTCACCGCACGCGCTAGCGGCACCTGGTAGTTCGGGCCGAGCGGGATCTGCTGCTTGGCCGAGAGCCCACCGCCGGAGACATGCATGAAATCGGCGCCGTGCGCCTTGGCGGCAATCGAGAAGGCGATGCTCTGCTCGATGTCCCAGCCGCCCTCGACCCAATCGGTGCCGGAGATGCGGAAGCCGACCGGATAACCGGCGGGCGCTGCCGCGCGCACGGCATCGAGCACGGCGAGCGGAAAGCGCATGCGGTTCTCCAGCGAGCCGCCGTATTCGTCCTCGCGCTTGTTCGAGATGGGCGAGAGGAACTGGTGCATCAGATAGCCATGCGCGCCATGGAGCTCGATCGCCGCAAAGCCGGCCCTCACGGCCCGCTTGGCCGATGCGCCGAAGGCCTCGACGAGGCGGGCGATGTCGTCCTTGGTCAGGGCGCGCGGCGGGTTCGGATAGCTCTCGAAGCCAACCGGCGAGGGAGCATGCACCTGCCAGCCGCCCGCATCGGGGCCGAGCTGGCCGCCGCCTTTCCAGGGCTGGTCGACCGAGGCCTTGCGGCCGGCATGCGCGAGCTGGATTCCGATCGGCATGTCCGACCAGCGATGCGTGGAAGCCAGCACCTTGCTGAGCGCGGCCTCCGTCTCGTCAGACCAGAGGCCGAGATCATAGGGGCTGATGCGCCCGTCGGGCTCGACGGCGGTGGCTTCGATGATGAGCAGGCCGGCGCCGGATAGCGCCAGGTGCCCGAGATGGATGGTGTGCCAGTCGGAGGCGATGCCGTCCGTCGCCGAATACTGGCACATCGGGGCGATGATGATGCGGTTGGCGAGCGTCAGGCTGCCAAGCTGATGGGGGCTGAAAAGCTTGCTCATGTCGGAAGGGCTCAAGCTGGGAGGAGTTTTCGGCGCGCATCCTAGAGGGCGTTGCGTCCGCGGCGCCAGTGGGCTTGGCGCAGGCGCGATGCTCCATGCGTGCGGTGCAACTCGCGATTTTGTGCGCATGCGAAGACTCGACGTCAAAACGCCGTAATCCTACATACGATAAGCAGGCTTATGATTTGGGGAGGCCCCGCGGATGAAGCGACCGCTGCGACGGGAATTCATGTTCCAGCTCGTGGAGACGTCACGGCTGCTGCGCACCTATGTCGACCAGCGCGCGCGGCAACATGGGACGACCCGCGCGCAATGGGGCGTGCTCGCCCGGCTGCGCCGGCAGGAAGGGCTGAACCAGGCGGCCTTGGCCGAGTTGATGGATTTGCAGCCGATCTCGCTCGCCCGCCTGCTCGACAGGCTGCAGGGTCAGAACCTGATCGAGCGCCGGGAAGATCCGGCCGATCGGCGTGCCTACCGTCTGTATCTGACCCCGGCCGGCCGGGTGCTGGTCGATGAGCTCGACGAGGTGCGCACCGAGATCGCCCAGGAGGTGCTCGGCGGCGTCGACGACGATTCAATTCTCGCGGCGCTCGATGCGCTGGCCGCGATCCGCGAGCAGACCCGCGTCCAGCGCGACGACAAGACCCAGGTTCCGGCCGAGGCCGGCCAGACTGCCTGAAGATGGAGACGGTATGAAACGTTCGGGAGTTGTCGTCGGGCTGGTTGTCGTCGCGGTGGCGGCGGCCGGGGTCTGGTATATGCGTTCGCGTGCGCCGGAAGGTGCCACTACCGCCCGCCGGGGCGATGGAGCGGCGGTCGCGGTGGTCGCCGCAGCCGCGGTCCAGGCGGATTTTCCGGTCCGCAAACACGCCATCGGTTTCGTCGAGACGCCTGCGAGCGTCGTCGTGCGCTCGCGCATCGACAGCCAGATCCTGGACCAGCACGTCACTGACGGGCAGTTCGTCAAGGCGGGCGATCTGCTCTTCACCCTCGACGATCGCGACATCAAGGCCCAGATCGAGAAGGACGAGGCGATGCTGGCGCGCGATGAGGCCACGCATACGCGCAACGTCGCCGATCTGGCGCGTTACAAGCTGCTCTTCGAGCGCAATGCGGGAACGCAGCAGCAGGTCGACTCGGCGACCGCCGACGAGCGCAGCTCCGCCGCCAGCATCAAGGCCGACCAGGCGACGCTCGACGCCGACCGTCTGAAGTTGAGCTACACCAAGATCACGGCGCCGATCGACGGGCGCATCGGCGCGGTCGCGGTTACCCCCGGCAACCTCGTCAGCGCCAATGCCAGCGGCACGGCGCTGTTGACCATCACCCAGATGAAGCCGTTGCGCGTCTCCTTCGCCATGCCGGAGAGCGAGCTGCCGACCCTGCAGGGCGCACTTGCAGCTTCCAAGCCCGTGCCAGTCACGGCCCGCGTGCCGAACTCCAAGTCCAAGCCGCCCGAGGGCAAGCTCAACTTCGTCGATTCGACGGTCGACATCTCGTCGGGCACGATCACAGCCAAGGCCGCCTTCGCCAATGACGATCTCAGCCTCTGGCCCGGCCAATATGTCGATGTCGAGATCATCCCGGAGACGCTGAAGGACGTCACCGTCATCCCGACCGTCGCCGTCCAGACCGGCCAGAAGGGCCCTTACGCCTTCGTGCTCAAGCCGGATTCGACGGTCGACCTACGCCAGATCAAGGTCGCGCTCAGCGACGGCGCCAAGACGGCCGTGACCGAGGGCATCGCGCCCGGCGAGCGCGTCGTCACCGACGGCCAGATGCGGCTGACGCAGGGCACCCGGGTGCGCGAGCGGGCTGCGAGCGGCGAGAAGCCGGCGCCGAGCACCCCGGTCGCAGAAGGAGCGCGCTCGTGAACGTCTCCACCTTCTGCATCCGCCATCCGGTCGCGACCATTCTGATGTCGGTCGCGCTGGTGCTGGCGGGGCTCTTCGCCTACCGCTTCCTGCCGGTAGCGGCGCTGCCGCGGGCCGAGTTTCCGGTGGTCAACGTCTCCGCCCAGCTTCCCGGCGCCTCGCCCGATACCATGGCGACTTCGGTGGCGACGCCGCTGATCAAGCAGTTCGGCACCATCGCCGGCATCGATTCGATCTCGACCACGAATTCGCAGGGCTCGACCTCGATCGCGATCCAGTTCGTGCTGAACCGCAACATCGACGCCGCCGCTGCCGACGTCCAGGCCGCGATCGCCCGTACCCAGCGGCAGCTGCCGATCGAGATGACGACGCAGCCGAGCTACCGCAAGGTGAACCCGGCCGATGCGCCGATCATCCTGATGGCGCTGAAGAGCGACGTCGTGCCGCTCTCCCAGCTCGACGCCTTCGCCCAGCAGGTGATCTCGCCCGCGCTCTCCACCGTGGACGGCGTGGCGCAGGTGCTGATCTTCGGCAGCCAGAAATATGCGGTCCGCATCCGCATCGACCCGACGGCGTTGGCCGCACGCGGCATCGGCCTCGACGAGCTTCAGTTGGCGATCACCGCCACCAACGCCAACACGCCGGTCGGCACCATCCAGAACAACGCGCAGCAGCTCACCATCGAGGCGAAGACGCAGCTCGCCAATGCCGCCCAGTTCGCCAACGTCATCATCACCACGCGCTCGGGCAAGCCGGTCCGGCTCGGCGACGTGGCCACCGTGATCGACTCCGTCGAGAACACGCAGACCCGCAGCCAATATGACGGCATCCCAGCTGTCGTGCTCGCCGTCCAGCGTCAGCCGGACGCCAACACCGTCGAGGTGGTGGATCGCGTCAAGGCCATGATCCCGGCCTTCGAGGCGCAGCTCCCGGCCGCAGCCTCCCTCTCGCTGCTCAACGACCGCTCGACCTCGATCCGTCAGGCGGTGGAGGACGTGCAGTTCACGCTGCTGCTCACCATCGCGCTGGTGGTGATGGTGATCTTCGTCTTCCTGCGCCGCCTGGCGGCGACCTTCATTCCGGCGGTCGCGGTGCCGATCTCGATCATCGCGACGCTGGCGGCGATGTATCTCTTCGGCTTCTCGATCGACAACATCTCGCTGCTTGGCCTGACGCTTTCGGTCGGCCTCGTCGTCGACGACGCCATCGTCATGCTGGAGAACATCGTCCGCCACATGGAGGAGGACGGGCTAAACGCCTTCGACGCCGCGCTGAAGGGTTCGCGCGAGATCGGCTTCACCATCATCTCGATCTCGTTCTCGCTGGTCGCCGTCTTCATCCCCGTCCTGCTGATGGGCGGCGTCATCGGCCGCATCTTCAACGAGTTCGCGATCGTGGTGACGGTCTCGATCCTGGCCTCGGCCTTCGTCTCGCTGACGCTGACGCCGATGCTGTGCTCGCGCCTGCTCTCCGGCTATTCCGAGCATCATCAGGAGAACGCGCTCGGCCGCTGGCTGGAGAAGGGCTTCGACGCGCTGCTCTCCGGCTACGATCGCGGGCTGAAATTCTGCCTGCGCTTTCAACCGCTGATGCTGATCGCCTTCTTCCTGACGCTCGGTGGTACGGTCTGGCTGCTGCAGGCGACGCCCAAGGGCTTCTTCCCGCAGGAGGATATCGGCCAGCTCAGCGTCTCGACCGAGGCGCGGCAGGACATCTCCTTCGACGCGATGCAGCAGCTTCAGGTCGAGGTCGCGAACGTCTTCCGCAACTCGCCCTATGTCGCCCATGTCGCCTCGACCGTCGGCGGCAGCGGCCCCGGCAGCGCTGCGCTCAATGCCGGTCGCCTTTTCGTCGAGCTGAAGCCGCTCGATCAGCGGCCGCGCATGCCGGCGGTGCTCGCCTCGCTCCGGCGGGATCTCGCCCAGGTGCCCGGCATCAACACCTATATGACCCCGGTGCAGAACCTGCAGATCGGCGCGCGCTCCTCCAAGAGCCAGTATCAGCTTGTCGTGCAGGGGCTCGACCAGGCGCTGATGAACGACTGGGCGATCCGCCTCGCCGATGCGATGGCGCGCGATCGTGCGACCTTCCTCGACGTCACCACAGACCTGCAGAACAACGCCCTGCAGGCGACCGTGATCGTCGACCGCGACAAGGCCAACGCGCTCGGCATCGGCTCGGATATTCTGCGCTCGACGCTGTATTCGGGCTTCGGCGTGCGTCAGGTCTCGACGATCTACACGACCGGTGACAGCTACGAGGTCGTCGTCGAGTTCAATCCCAACGACCAGTGGACGCCGGAGCGGCTGAACTCCATCCGCGTGCGCACCAACAAGGGCACGTTGGTGCCGCTCGGTGCCTTCGCCCAGATCGAGCGCACAGCCGGCCAGCTCACGGTCAACCAGCTCGGCCAGCTCCCGGCGGTGACGATCTCCTACAACCTGCCGACCGGCGTCGCGCTCGGCGACAGCGTCAACCGCATCAATGCGATCAAGCAGGAGATCAACCTGCCGTCCTCGCTCTCCACGACGCTCGCCGGCACCGCCAAGACCTTCCAGGATTCGCTGGCGAACCAGGGCCTGTTGATCATGGGCGCGATCCTGACGATCTACATCGTGCTCGGCATCCTCTACGAGAGCTTCATCCACCCGCTGACGATCCTGACCGGCCTGCCTTCCGCCGCCATCGGCGCGCTGGGGGCGCTCTGGCTCTTCGGGCTCGACCTCTCGGTCATCGCCATTATCGGCCTGCTCATGCTGATCGGCATCGTCAAGAAGAACGCGATCATGATGATCGACGTCGCCCTGGTGCTCAGGCGCGAAGGCAAGAGCGCGCAGGAATCGATCCATCAGGCGTGCCTGATGCGGTTCCGGCCGATCCTGATGACGACATTGGCGGCGCTGATGGGCACGTTGCCCATCGCGATGGGCGCGGGCGCGAGCGCCGAGCTGCGCCAGCCCCTCGGCATCGTGGTCGTCGGCGGCCTGATGATCTCCCAGGTGCTGACCTTGTTCATCACGCCGGTCCTGTTCCTCTACATGGACAGGCTCTCGGAAGCGCTGGGCCGGCTGTTCGGCGGCAAGCAGCAGCCGGAGCACGCCACGCACCCGGCGGAGTGAGGCCCGAGCTGGATTAGGACGGCGAGGGGCGGATCAGGCCGCCTTCAGCTTGGCCAGGAACTTGGCGACGAGGTCGCCGATCATTCCCGCCGATGTCTCGACCTGGACGGCGGCGCTGTCCAGTTCGACCGACCGGCGCGCTGCTTCGACGATCGCGGCGCGTGCGGCCTGGGCCGACTGGACGCCCTCATGGGTCCGCGTCGCGGCCTGCTGCGCGTTGATGGCCATCTCGCTCGTCGCATTGGACTGCTCGCTCACCGTCTGCGCGATGGAGCGGGCAGCGTCCTCCAGCCGGCTGATGGTGCCGCCGATCGAGCCGACATGGGCGACGCAGGACTGCGTCGCTGCCTGAACCTGCGCGATCTGCATCGAAATTTCGGCCGTGGCGCTCGCCGTCTGGTTCGCGAGGCTCTTGACCTCGCCTGCCACGACGGCGAAGCCTAGCCCCGCCTCACCAGCGCGGGCGGCCTCGATGGTCGCGTTCAGCGCGAGCAGGTTCGTCTTGTTGGCGATTTGCTGAATGAGGGTGACGATGGAGCCGATCCGCCCGGCTGCGTCGGCCAGCACGCCGATCGCATCGGTGACGGCCGCCCGGTCCTCGACCGCTTGGCCGGTGACCGACAAGGCTTGCTGCGACTCGTTTGAGACATGCCGCAGGGCGTCGGCCAGGTCTTCGGTGGCGACGACCGTGCGTTCGATCCGGGTCACGCAATCGCGCGCGGCGCCTTCCGCAGCGGTCGCCTGGTGATCGGCTTGCTCGCTGTATTCGACGCTGGCCGTCGAATAGGAGCGCAATGCCGAGGCGGCGGCTTCGAGCCGCTCCGCCAGTGAAGCGACATCGTTCTGAAAGGCGGCCGAGTTCGCCTGGAGCGCCTGCTCGCGTTGCTGCAGTTCAAAGCGCGTCGCGCGCTGAAAGCAGGAGGTTGCCGCGAGCGCGTCGCTCAACAGGAGCTTGGTGAGGGCGGCGCAATCCGCGACGGCTTGCTTGGCGCTGAGGCGCCGGCTCTTGAGGATCGCGGCGAAGAGCGGCTCGATCATCCGCAGCGAGGTTCCGAGCCGCGTGCGCACCCCCATCGTGTGCCCCGTTTCGGTCGCGGCAGCGCTCATCAGAGCATTCGCGTAATCCTGGTCGAAGGCTGCCGCGAAGAGAATCTCGCAATGCTTGGCTTCGGCATCGACGATCGCATCGCGCTTGCGAGCGACATGGGCTTTGAGTTCGGTGACCGAACGCTCGAGATGGTCGCAATACGCATGTGTGGCATTGCGAACCTGGCTCATTGCCACGGGCAGCAAGGCACGAGCGACTTCGTTTGACCGCTCGGTCACGCCGCCGGCCACCAAGAGCTTCTGGATGCCGGCCACGGTGATGGTCACGGGGGCCGGTGTGCTGACGTCAGGATCGGTAGCCACGAACTCTCGAGCCTGCTGGATGCAGTGCTCGAAAACCTAGCACAAAGACCTTAAGACTTTTTCATCGCTCAAGAATTAGGCGGCGCATCGGCTCAAACACGCCGGGCCGATGCGCACCTCTTCCCGACGCAGTCGCAATCAGGCCGCGTCGAGCCCGTACAGCGAGTGCAGCGTGCGGACCGCGAGCTCGGTGTAGGCCGCGTCGATCAGCACCGAGAACTTGATCTCGGAGGTCGTGATCGCGCGGATGTTGATGCCCTTCTCGGCGAGCGCCCGGAAGGCGCGGGCCGCGACGCCGGCATGCGAGCGCATGCCGATGCCGATCGCCGAGATCTTCACAACATCGGTCGCGCCCTGGATCTCCTGATAGGCGATCAGGTCGTGCTTGCTCTCGAGCAGCGTCTTGGCGCGCTCGTAATCGGCCGTCGGCACGGTGAAGGTGATGTCCGTCGTCGCCTGGTCGTCCGAGACGACCTGGATGATCATGTCGACATTGATGTTGGCATCGGCGAGCGGGCCGAAGATCGCCGCCGCGACGCCGGGCTTGTCGGCCACGCGCCGGAGGGTGATCTGGGCTTCGTCCCGGGAGAAGGCGATGCCGGTGACGATCTGCTGTTCCACGATGTCGTCCTCGTCGCAGATGAGGGTACCAAGTTTCGGATTGTCGGGGTCGTCGAAGGAAGAACGCACATAGGTCGGCACGCGCTGGGTCATGGCGATCTCGACCGAGCGCACCTGCAGCACCTTGGAGCCGAGCGAGGCCATCTCCAGCATTTCCTCGAAGGAGACCTTGTCCATGCGCCGCGCCTTCGGCACCACGCGTGGATCTGTGGTGTAGACGCCGTCGACATCGGTGTAGATGTCGCAGCGATCGGCCTTCAGCCCCGCGGCGAGCGCCACCGCGCTGGTGTCAGAGCCGCCGCGGCCGAGCGTGACGATGCGGTTCGTCTGGGCATGCAGGCCCTGGAAGCCGGAGCAGACCGCGATCTCGCGGTTGCGGTCGAAGCCCGCGAGGATGCCGGCGCCGTCGACGCTCTCGATGCGCGAGGAGCCATGAGCGTCCGAGCCGAAGAGCGGAATCTGCCAGCCCTGCCAGGAGCGCGCCGGCAGCCCCATCGACTGCAGCACGATCGCCATCAGCCCGGAGGTGACCTGCTCGCCCGAGGCGACGACGGTGTCGTACTCGGCCTGGTCGTAGAGCGGGGCCGCCTCTTTACACCAGGCGACCAGCTCATTGGTCTTGCCGGACATGGCCGAAACGATGATCGCGACCTCGTTGCCGGCGTCGAACTCGCGTTTGACGTGCCGCGCCGCGTTCTTGATGCGCTCGACATTGGCGACTGAGGTGCCGCCGAATTTCATCACGAGACGGGCCATGACGGGTCTTTGAGGCTCTCGGGCTAATAGTCCCCAGCCGCGAGGCTGAGGCAAAAACGCGCCTCGCACTGGCGGCGGGGCGGGTGTAGATGACGGGCGGCAGGCGCGGTGTCAATGTGTCGGCGCATAAAGGAAGGGCGGGTTCATGGCGGCTGCGGCTGAGCGGACAGGTTCGACGATCGACCCGGCCGAGGTCGCGCGCTTCGACGCGATTGCGCGGGATTGGTGGGATCCGAAGGGGCCGATGGCGGTCCTGCACAAGTTCAACCCGGTCCGGCTTGCCTTCGTCCGCGACGAGGCCTGCGCGCATTTCGGTCGCGATCCGAAGCAGATGAAGACGCTGGCGGGCTTGAGTCTCGTCGATATCGGCTGCGGCGGCGGCGTGCTGTCCGAACCGCTGGCGCGGCTGGGCGCCGAGGTCACCGGGCTCGACCCCGCGCCGACCAATATCGCCGTCGCCAGCGCCCATGCCGAGAAGGGCGGCCTGCCCATCGATTATCGCGAGGAGACGATCGAGGCGGTCGTCGCCGCCGGCCAGCGCTTCGATATCGTGCTGGCGATGGAGGTCGTCGAGCATGTCGCCGACGTCGAGGCCTTCGTCGCGGCCTGCTGCGCGGCGGTGAAGCTGGATGGGCTGCTGATCATGGCGACGCTCAACCGGACGCTGAAATCCTACGCGCTCGCCATCGTCGGCGCCGAATATCTGCTGCGCTGGTTGCCGCGCGGCACCCATGACTGGGAGAAGTTCGTGACGCCGGACGAACTCGGCGGCGCGATCGCGGCGAACGGCTTCACGGTGGGAACGCAGACCGGCGTGGTCTATAATCCGCTGACCGCGCGTTGGAGCGCTGCGCGCGACATGGATGTGAACTACATGCTCGCCGCCAGCCGGCGCGCCTGAGACCGATTACCTACGGCCTGAAGACGGCTACGACGACGAGAAGCCCCAGACCGCAGGCGAGCGCGATCGCGGAGCGCAATGCGTCAGGGTTGATCCGCGTTGGAAAGCCAAAGCGGTGCCAGGCCCAGGCGCCGAGAAAGCCGCCGACCAGAATCCAGGCGGCGTTGAACATGATGCCGAAGCCGCCATCGCCCAGCAGCATGTCGGAGATCCAGCCGAACAGCAGCGCGGCGATGACGATCAACGTCGTGATCAGGATGATCGACAGGAGAGGCAAGTCCGGCAGGCCGACCATCATCAGCAGGCTGCGCATCGCGTTTCCTCCGGGGCGGGGTCGCTAGGATCGCGCCAAAGCGTGAAGAAAGCGCAAGCGGAACTGGGCGGCCTGAAACTGCGTTTGCACCGCAATGTGATTCTTTGGGTGAATGGCGCGGTGCAGCATATGGTGCATGATCGTCATCCGGATCCGCCAGCGAGCGTGCAGACGTCGGAAGGGCGGACCAGCGCAGGGGAGACGACCATGTTGAAGTCGCAGGCTGCCGCAACACCGCTCAAGGATCTCTACGAACTCGACGAATTGCCGCCGCTCGGCCATGTCCCGGCAAATATGTATGCCTGGGCCATCCGGCGCGAGCGCCACGGCCCGCCGCAGGACAGCTTCCAGGTCGAGGTCGTGCCGACCTGGCCGATCGGCGAGGAAGAGGTGCTGCTCCTCGTGATGGCCGGCGGCGTCAACTACAACGGCATCTGGGCCGGGCTCGGCCAGCCGATCTCACCCTTCGACGTCCACAAGGCGCCGTTCCATGTCGCAGGCTCCGATTGCGCAGGCATCGTCTGGGCCGTCGGCTCCAAGGTGAAGCGCTGGAAGGTCGGCGACGAGGTCATCGTCCATTGCAATCAGGACGATGGCGACGACGAGGAGTGCAATGGCGGCGACCCGATGTTTTCGCCCTCCCAGCGCATTTGGGGCTACGAGACGCCGGACGGTTCCTTCGCGCAGTTCTGCCGGGTGCAGTCGCGCCAGCTTATGCTGAAGCCGAAGCACCTCTCCTGGGAGGAATCGGCCTGCTACACGCTGACACTCGCGACCGCCTACCGCATGCTCTTCGGCCACGCGCCGCACACCATCAAGCCGGGCGACAACGTGCTGGTCTGGGGCGCTTCCGGCGGCCTCGGCGTCTTCGGCGTGCAGCTCTGCGCCGCTTCCGGAGCGAACCCGATCGGCGTGATCTCGGATGAGACCAAGCGCGATTATGTTCTGGGCCTCGGCGCCAAGGGCGTGATCAACCGCAAGGACTTCGCTTGCTGGGGCCAGATGCCCAAGGTCAACTCGCCCGAATATGTTGAATGGACCAAGGAGGCCCGCCGCTTCGGCAAGGCGATCTGGGACATCACCGGCAAGAAGGACGTCGATATCGTCTTCGAGCATCCGGGCGAGGCAACCTTCCCGGTCTCCTGCCTCGTCGCCAAGCGCGGCGGCATGGTGGTTTTCTGCGCCGGAACCTCCGGTTTCAACATCACCTTCGACGCCCGCTATGTCTGGATGCGGCAGAAGCGCGTGCAGGGCTCGCATTTCGCCCATCTCAAGCAGGCGAGCGCCGCCAACCAGTTCGTGCTCGACCGGCGCATCGACCCTTGCATGTCGGAGGTCTTCTCTTGGGAGCAGATTCCGCTCGCCCATCACAAGATGTGGAAGAACGAGCATCAGCCGGGCAACATGGCGGTGTTAGTCTGTGCCCCGCGCACGGGCCTGCGCACCTATGACGATGTCGTCGAGGCGCTAGGGGGGTAGCGGGCAGAAACTGATTGCGAAAGGAGATCGGTTTCCGTATTGACTGATTGCAAAATAAGATCAGTTGGGAGGAAGCCATGCCGCTGACACTCTTTGCCCACCCGTTTTCGTCCTACTGCCAGAAGGTGCTGACGGCGCTCTACGAGAACGCCACGCCCTTCACCTATCGCATGCTCGGCCCCGAGGACCCCGAGGCCGGGGCAGAATGGGCCGCGATTTGGCCGATGAAGCGGATGCCGGTGCTCGTCGACGAGGGGCGGCCGGTCTTCGAGTCGAGCGTCATCATCGAGCATCTCGGCCTGTTCCATCCGGGGCCGGTGCGGCTGGTGCCGGCTGATCCGAAGGCGGCGCTCGAAACCCGCATGATGGACCGCTTCTTCGATAACTACGTCATGACGCCGACGCAGAAGATCGTGCTCGATCATCTGCGCCCGGCCGGCGAACGCGATCCCTATGGCGTGGCGCAGGCGCGTGAGCAGCTCGACAACGCCTATCGCCTGCTCGACCGGACGCTTGCCGAGCGTGAATGGGCCAGCGGCGATGCGTTCACATTGGCCGACTGTGCCGCCGGCCCTTCGCTGTTCTATGCGGATTGGGTCCACGAGATCGAAACGGCCTTCGCTCATGTCCGTGCCTATCGCACGCGTCTGCTCGCCAGGCCGGCCTTTGCACGCGCGGTCGAGGAAGCTCGACCCTACCGCAAGCTCTTCCCGCCGGGGGCGCCCAATCGGGACTGACAGGCGGCTCCGGCATGCCCTGACCGCGTTGACGGCCTGTCGCAGCCGGTGAAACCGGGCTAGAGACGCGCCGTTTTCGATTGTCTTGCGGGTTTTCATGCCGCCTCTTCTCCTGCGCGCGATGCCGCTGGTCTTCACCTTCCTGTGGTCAACCGGTTGGGTGGTTGCTGGCTATTCGGCGCGCTACGCCGATGCCCTGACCTTTCTCGTCGTGCGTTTCGGCTGCGCGGCGACCCTGCTGACGGCCTTTGCGCTCGTGAGCGGCGCGCCCTGGCCGCGCGGGCGCCGCGCTGTTCTGGACGTGGTGATCACCGGCGTCCTGCTGCACGGCATCTATCTCGCCGGTGTCTGGTGGGCGGTGCGCCACGGCTTGCCGGCGGGCATCTCCGGCCTGATCGCGGGGCTGCAGCCGATCCTGACCGCGCTCTTCGCGCCGGCCCTGGTCGGAGAGCGCATCTCTGGCGTCCGCTGGGCCGGCATCGCCTGTGGCTTCGTCGGCATAGCGCTGGTCTTGCAGCCGCAGCTTGCCGGCGTCGAGCCGGCCGCGCTCTGGGGCATTCTCCTGCCGATGCTGATCAATATTGCCGGCATGGTCGCGGTGACCTTCGGCTCCTTCTACCAGAAGGCGCGGATCGTCTCCGGCGACCTGCGCACGATGACCGCGATCCAGTACATCGCGGCGGCCCTGGTCGTGCTGCCCTTTGCCCTGCTGCTCGAGCCGATGCGGATCGAGTGGAACCTGACCATGGTGCTGGTCCTGGCCTGGTCGGTGATCGTGCTCTCGATCGGCAGCATCTGGCTTTATCTGTTTATGCTCCGCCGCGGCGAGGTCTCGCGCATCGCGACCTTCCTCTATCTCGTGCCGGCGACGGTCGCCGTCGAGGCCTGGATCCTCTTCGGCGAGACGCTGACGCTGCTGCAGGTCGGCGGCATGGCGGTTACGGTCCTGGGCGTCGCGCTCGCCAGCCGCAGATAGAGCGGCGACCTCTTCCGGCGCCTCCCCAAAAGAAGGATTTCGGCTTCGGCTGAACTCCCCTTATGCTGCGTCGCAACAAGGGGAGGCCGAACCGATGAGCGTCAATACCGCCGCCAAGCCGGAGCATCGGGCGGATGCCGTCGAGCTGATCGCCGCCGCGTTGCCTGGGTTCGAGGCGCTGTTCCAGGAGGCAGTCACCGCCGTCCGGCAGAAGGTGCTTGCCGAGGGCCGCATCTCGTCCGCGCTGTTGGAGGCGGAGCAGCATGCCGCCCACGGCCTCTCCTGGTTCGCGACCTATGTCACGGCCCTGCGCGAGCTCAAGGCCTATGGCGAGCGGCTGCGAGGCGAGGGGCGCTACGGCGCGGCCGAGGACTATGCGATCCGCATCGGCGCAGGCGAATACGCCGCCCAGATATTCGGCGGCATCCCGATGAGCCAGGGCGAGATCGTGCGGCTGCCGGCGCTCGGCCTCTCCCAGAAGGCGATCGCCGCGGCTCATTCGGATGCAGCCGAGGCGCTGATTGCCGAGGGCAACACGCCCGAGAACCGCGCCCGCTTCGTCGCGCTCTTCAGCCAGGATCACGGTGTGATCAGCGTCGGCGATCCCGGCCTCGACGAGACGCTCGAGGCAATCCGCACCGAGATGCGCCGTTTCTGCGCGGCCGAAGTGACGCCTCACGCCCATGAATGGCATCTGAAGAACGATTACATCCCGATCGAGGTCGTGGAGAAGATGGCCGAGCTCGGCGTCTTCGGCCTGACCATCCCCGAGGATTACGGCGGCATGGGCCTCTCGAAGGTCTCGATGTGCGTCGTCTCGGAAGAGCTCTCGCGCGGCTATATCGGCGTCGGCTCCCTCGGCACCCGGTCGGAGATCGCCGCCGAGCTCATCCTCTGCGGCGGCACGCCGGAGCAGAAGGAGAAATGGCTGCCGAAGATCGCCTCCGGCGAAGTGCTGCCGACGGCGGTCTTCACCGAGCCCAATACCGGCTCGGACCTGGCCTCGCTGCGTACGCGCGCAGTCAAGGACGGTGGCGTCTGGAAGGTCCACGGCAACAAGACCTGGATCACCCATCCCGCCCGCGCCGACATCATGACGCTGCTGGTCCGCACCGATCCCGACGCTCCGGGCTATCGCGGCCTCTCGATGCTGATCGCCGAGAAGCCGCGCGGCACCGATGCCGATCCGTTCCCGGTCAAGGGTCTCACCGGCGGCGAGATCGAGGTGCTCGGCTATCGCGGCATGAAGGAATACGAACTCGCCTTCGACGGCTTCGAGGTGAAGGCGGAGAACCTGCTCGGCGGCGTCGAAGGGCAGGGCTTCAAGCAGCTCATGCAGACCTTCGAGGCCGCGCGCATCCAGACGGCGGCCCGCGCCGTCGGCGTGGCGCAATCAGCTTTCGACCTCGGATTGCGCTATGCGCAGGATCGCATCCAGTTCGGCAAGCCGCTGATCGCCTTCCCGCGCGTCGCCGACAAGCTCGCGATGATGGCGGCCGAGATCCTGATCGCCCGGCAGCTCACCTATTTCGCCGCCCGCGAGAAGGACGCCGAGCGCCGCTGCGATCTCGAGGCGGGCATGGCGAAGCTGCTGGGTGCTCGCGTCGCCTGGGCCGCGGCGGACAATGCGCTGCAGATCCATGGCGGCAACGGCTTTGCGCTGGAATATCCGGTGAGCCGCGTGCTCTGCGACGCCCGGATCCTCAACATCTTCGAGGGCGCCGCGGAGATCCAGGCGCAGGTCATCGCGCGCCGGTTGGTCGAGGAGTGACGCCGGCAGGCGGGGTCAGGGCGACGGGCTGGCTTTACGCTTCCGCGTTGTCCGCGCCGTCGTCACCGGGCTGCTGATCAGGGGCAGCAATTCTGCCGCCGCCATCGGCCGGGCGAACACGAAGCCCTGGATGCCGTCGACGCCGTGCTTTTCCATCAGGGCGAGCTGCTCGCGCGTTTCCACGCCCTCGACGATCAGGCGCAGCTTCAGATCGTGGGCGAGCTGCGTGATGGCGTTCATCAGCGAATGCGCCTTCGCCGAGGCGCCGACCTCGCGGGCCAGCGACTGATCGATCTTGATCGTGTCGATCGGTAGCTTCACGAGATAGCTCAGCGAAGAATAGCCGGTGCCGAAATCGTCGAGCGCGATCCGCACGCCGAGCCGGCGCAGCGCCGTCAGCCGGGACATGACGTGTCCGGCATCGTGGATGAGCGAGCTTTCGGTGATCTCGATGGTCAGCCGTTGCGGTTCAAGCCCGCTGTCGCGCAGTAGCGCCTCGACGATCCGGACGATGTCTTCGCCCTCGTCGCCCTCGTCGAACTGACGGGCCGAGACATTGACGCTGACGCCGACATCCGGCGGCCATGAGCGCGCAGTCCGGATCGCCTCGCCGAGTGCCCAGGAGCCGAGAGAGATGATCTCGCCGATCTGTTCGGCGAGCGGGATGAAGATCTGGGGGCTGACGCGGCCACGCTGCGGATGGTTCCAGCGCAACAGCGCCTCGACCAGCATCGCCCGGCCGGAGCGAGGATCGTAGATCGGCTGGAAGTTCAGCTCGAACTCGCCGCGGTGGATCGCGTCGCGCAGCTCCACTTCGAGAGCGATGCCCTCCTCATGCTCTTTCTGGATCTCGCGCGTATAGGTCACGAAGCGGTTGCGCCCGTCGAGCTTGGCCCGGAACAGTGCGATGTCGACGCATTTCAGCGCCTCTTCGATCGACGGCGCGCAGTTGGCCGGCGCGACGCCCATGCTTGCCGTCGCCGTGACATGGCGCCCACCGATCACCCGCGGGCAGGCGAGAAGCATGACGAGGCGTCCTGCTAGCGCCTCGGCATCGTCGAGCTTGCGCGTGGTTGCGACCATCAATTCGTCGCCGCCGGTGCGCGCGGCGATGTCGCGGGGGCCGAGTTCGGCCGCCAGCGTCTGGCTCACCGCCTTGAGCAGCCCGTCGCCGACATCGTGACCGAAGCTGTCGTTGATGGCCTTGAAGCGGTCGATATCGATCGAAATGAGCGTGACGGGAACGGGCCCGGCCGCCATCGTCCGGATCTCTTGCAGGAAGCCGCGGCGATTATAGAGGCCGGTGACGATGTCGTTGGCCGCCAGATGTTCCAGCTCGCGCATGGTGCGGAGGCGCGCGATAAACACCCGATGGATGACACGGGCTGCGGCAAAGCTGAGCGCGGCGGTGAAGGCCACCGAAAGCGCGATCACCAGATTGACCGGCTCCCTTGTCCAGATCAGCGCGAGCGTGAACGGCGTCGCCGCGAGTAGTAGCTGGCCGGCTGGGATGATCGGCCGGGAGCTGTTGCGGCCGGAAAGGCCGGCGAGATAACCGATCGTCTGCGCGATGCCGAGCACTGCGGCTGGCTGGTGAGTGTAATACAGCACGGCATAGGAGCCGAAGGCAGAGATCAGCGCGGCCGTCACCCAGGCGCCGGCCATGGCGCGGTCTTCCAGCATGCGGATTTGATCGGCACTGGCCAAGACGAGGTTGGTCGCCTGGTAGCGCCGGTGGGACATATGGCGGAAGCCGCCGATCCCGGCATTGGCGACTGCCATGGCGTAGAAGACGCGATCGCCTCCGCTGAGCAGCGCCGCTGCGGTCATCACGACCGAGACGACAGTGGTGGCGATCAGGATCGTGCCCGGCGTGGCATAAAGCGCCGCCACCAGCTCCGATCTCATCGCAGCGTCGCTCTCGCGATCGTCGACGATCATCACGCGCACCCCGCGGAGGCGTTCGGGCTGGTATCAGCCCCCAATGTGGGCAAAAGAACTTTCACGGAACGGTATGTCCGTTCGAAGGCTTGATAGGCTCGGCGCAGGCGAACGTCACGGCGGCTTCAACTGCCCAGGCGGTATTTGGCGAACCCCTTGGGTTCGACTCCCATCGGCACGACCTTCAGCCCGGGCGGAACCTTGCCGGCGGCGGCCGGCGATGTGAGGAATGTGGCGGTGACGCCGGCCGGAAGCGGCATCAGTGACCAGTTGCCGTCGGGACGCGGCTGGAAAGACTTGCCTCCGACGACATGGCGCACGATGGCGTCGCGATTGAGGTCTGGAGCCTCCAGCACCACGGTCGACCGCGTGCCCGGGAAATTGCCGCCGCCGGAGGCGCGGTAATTGTTGGTGACGATGATGAACTGCGCTGTCTCGTCGATCGGCTTGCCCCCGAAGAAGAGGTCCACGATGCGGTGTGAACCGGGCGCGACGAGCTTGCCTTCCTGGTCGTAGCGAGAGGCCTGGGTGACATCGATGCGATAGGTCACGCCGTCGATCACGTCGAAATTGAACGCCGGGAAGCTCGGGTTGATGAGCGGCTGCTCCTCGCTGCGTGCCGGATCGATCCGGTTGAAGAGCCCGGCCGAGCGTTCCAGCCATTCCCGAACCTCGGCGCCGCTGATCTTCAGGATCTGGATCGTGTTCGGGTAGAGATAAATGTCGGCGATGTTCTTCAGCGCGAGCGGCCCGGCCGGAATATCGGTGTAGAAGCTCGGCCCGGCGAGCCCGCCCGATTTGAATGGCGCTGCGGCCGAAAGGATCGGCAAGTCCTTCCAAGGGGTTTGCGCCATCAGCGGCTTGGCGTAGGCGATCTGCGCCTCACCGACGATCTGGACCGAGGCGTCGTCGATCACCAGCGCGAAATAGGAGTTGATCGGCGCGGCCGTGTGGCCTGCGGGCTCCCGCATATAGGCGAGCGTCGCCTGATGGTCCGCCTCGACCGCCGCCAGCACGGCTGGCTCGGCCGCGGCCTTCGGCACGATGCTGTGGTCCGGCATCCGCTCGCAGATCGGTCTCGCCTCGACCCGGAAGTCGGCGATGCGCCAGCGCCCGCCCTGCCGTTCGAGGTCGAGATCGATGATGCCGAGATGCGAGCCCCAGAAGCCGGGCTGGCAGGTCGGCTTGCCGTGAAGTGCGCCCTTGACGTTGTCGATGCCGGCGATGCCATCGAACACGGCCGCTCCGGGAAAGACGAGATGCTGGTGGCCGGTCAGGACCACGTCGATTCCCTCGATCGCGGCGAGATGCAGCGCCGCGTTCTCCTCCATGCCGCGGCGCTCTCCGCCCGCGATCCCGGAATGGCAGAGCGCGATGACGAGGTCGGGGTCTGCGGCGAGCAGATCGGGCATATGGCGTTCCGCCGCGTCGACGATGTCGAACGCGACGAGCTTGCTGGCGACATGCGCCTTGTCCCATTGCATGATCTGCGGCGGCACGAAGCCGATCACGCCGATCCGCATCACATGCCGGTTGCCGGCCTCGTCCTCGAGGCTCTGCTCGAACAGCCGCCAGGGATCGAGCAGCGGGCCGCCGCCCACATGCTCGACATTGGCGCAGACCAGCGGGAAATCCGCCTTGGCGATGCCGTTCTCGAGGAATTCGAGCCCGTAGTTGAACTCGTGATTGCCGAGCGTGCCACAGAGATAGGGCAAGGTGTTCATCGCGGCGAGCATCGGGTGCGTATCGCCGGCTTTCAGCCCCTTCTTGTAGGCGATGTAATCGCCCAGCGAGGAGCCCTGCAGGAAATCGCCATTGTCGAAGAGCAGGCTGTTGCGCGCCTGCGCCTGCGCTTCCCGGATCAGCCCCGCCGTCTTGGCGAAGCCGACCGCCTCGTCCGGCGCGTCACGGAAATAGTCGTAAGGCACGATGTTGACGTGAAGGTCGGTGGTCTCCAGCACCCGGAGCTTCAACCGGGGCAACTGCGACGCCGGACGGGGTGTCGACGCGCTTTCGGGCGAGGGGGCCTGGGCCGAGGTCCTGGAGGAGAGGGCGGCGCCGGCGGCGGCGATCGCACCGGCCTTCAGCGTCTCGCGACGGTTCGGACGATGCTCCTTCGCCATGCCCGGCCCCCGGTGGATACGCCGGGCGGAAGGGTAGCATCGCTGCGGGGCCGCGACACGGCTAAGATGGCTCACCTGGCAGCCTTTCCAGATGCAATGAAGGAAGCGCGAATATGCCTGATAAAGCTTGTGCTTAGCTGAGGCGGCTAAAGCCTTCCATGCGGACCCGCCCGTCCGCGCCTTCGGTCCAGCTCTTGATGCTGCCATCCGGCAGTCGTTTCGCCTTCGCCCGGAAGACCTCGCCGGCGACGAGCGGGGCAAGGCCCCGATAGTCGAGCCGCAGCGGCGCGCCTTCGGCCAGCGTCGTGATGATGTTGGCGATCAGCGTCGCCTGGATCGGTCCGTGCACTACGAGCCCGGCATAGCCCTCGACACTGGTGGCATAAGGGAAATCGTAGTGGATGCGATGGCCGTTGAAGGTCAGCGCCGAGTAGCGGAACAGCAGCAGCGGGGAGGCTTCAACCTCCCAGGTCAGATCGGCGGGCTCGCCCGCGCCGGCCGGCCCCGACGTTCCGGCAGCGACGGTGCCGGGCTGGGCCGCCTCGCGATAGACGATGTCGTGCCGCTCGCGCAGCGCGATGCCGCGCTCGGTGGCGAACTCATGATGGACGGCGACGAAGCAGAGCGGCCCGCTACGCCCCTCCTTGAAGTTGATCTCGCCGATGCTGGAGCGGCGGGTGACGATATCGCCCTCGCGCAGCGGCGCGATGGTCTCGATCCGGCCGCCGGCCCACATGCGCCGCGGCAGCGGCACGGGCGGCAGAAAATCTCCCTTGGCGGCGTGGCCGTCGGGGCCGGCCGTGCCGATCGGCGAGATCGGCGGCGCGAGGCACCAATGCAGCGCGAGCGGCGCTTCGCCGGGCTCATAGGCGGCGAGGTGCGGCGCGAAGGTCGCGGCGAAGCTCTGCACCAGCCGAGGCGTGACGATGTCCTGCGCCGTCTCGGTCTTGCCAGTCCAGGCAGAGAGCCGGGCAATATCGATCGTCATAAGAGCGCTTCCCTTAGGTAAACTTCTGCCGTGAAAGGAGAACGACACGGCGCCGCGCCTGTCAAATCGGGTACGATGAATGGCGTTGCGCTCACCGCAGGGGGCCTTGTCGCGTCGCCGGGTTGCGCAAAGGGCCTGCAGGCGGCAGCTTGCCGGCCGAATCTACCGGTGCCGCATGCTGTCGGCCGGAGCCATCGGGAGGCGACATGAATCAACATTTCATCAATGGCCGTTATGTAGCTGGCCAGACAGGCGAAACCCTCGCCAAGCTAAACCCGGCGACCGGCGAGGAATTCGCCCGCATCGCCTGCGGCAACGCCGCCGATATCGACGCGGCGGTGAAGGCTGCCCGCGCCGCCTTCGAGGGCGCCTGGGGCAAACTGACGGCCGCCGAGCGCGGGCGGCTGATCTCGAAGCTGGCCTTCAAGGTGCAGGATCACTTCGAGGAGCTGGCGAAGCTCGAAGCCCGTGACACCGGCAAGCCGATGTCCCAGGCCCGCGCCGACATGGACGCCACCGCCCGCTATTTCGAATTCTACGGCGGCGCGGCCGACAAGGTGCACGGCCACGTCATCCCCTTCCTGAACGGCTACCATGTCAGCGTCGTCCATGAGCCGCATGGCGTCACCGGCCATATCCTGCCCTGGAACTATCCGGCGCAGATGATCGGCCGCTCACTCACCGCCTCGCTCGCCATGGGCAATGCCGTGGTGTTGAAGCCCGCCGAGGACGCCTGCGCCACCGCCTTCCGTCTCGCGGAGCTCGCGAGCGAGGTCGGCTTCCCGGACGGCGCGATCAACATCGTCGCCGGTCGCGGGCATGAGGCGGGCGCGGCGCTCTCCGCTCATCACGGCATCGATTTCATGTCCTTCACCGGCTCGCCCGAGGTCGGCAAGATGGTGCAGCACGCCTGCGCCGAGCACCTCATCCCCTGCACGCTGGAGCTAGGCGGCAAGTCGCCCCAGATCGTCTTCGAGGATGCCGATATCGACGCGCTGGTGCCGATCGCCTGCAAGGCCATCGTTCAGAACACCGGGCAGACCTGCTCGGCCGGCAGCCGTCTTCTGGTGCAGAAGTCGATCTACGACGACGTCGTCGCCGAGGTCGCCAAGGCCTTCTCGAAGCTCACCGCCGGCACGCCGGAGATGGATCTCGATTGCGGGCCGGTCATCAACGCCAAGCAGCGCGGCCGCGTGCAGAGCTTCATCGATCAGAGCCGTGAGGCCGGCATCCCGGTGATCGCGCAGGGCCAGGTCGCGCAGGGCGTGCCCAATGGCGGCTTCTACGTCCAGCCGACGCTGTTCGGCCCCGTGCCGCGCGGCAACCGGCTGGAGCAAGACGAGGTCTTCGGCCCCGTGCTCGCCGCCTTCCCCTTCGATGACGAGGAGGACGCGATCAAGGCTGCCAACGGCACCGATTACGGCCTCGTCGCCGCGGTCTGGACCAAGGATGGCGGGCGCCAGCAGCGCGTTTCCAAGCGCGTCCGTGCCGGCCAGGTCTTCATCAACGGCTATGGCGCCGGCGGCGGCATCGAGCTGCCCTTCGGCGGCACGGGCAAGAGCGGCCACGGCCGCGAGAAGGGCTTCATCGCGCTGGAAGAATTCGCGGTGACCAAGACCATCGTGCACAAGCACGGGTGAGGTTTTCGGCCCGGGGCGTCATGGTCGGGCTTGTCCCGACCATCCACGTCTTCGCTGATTGAGAGTCGTGTTCAAGACGTGGATGCTCGCCACAAGGGCGAGCATGACGGGTGGGCGCGATTTCTCACATCCTGACGATATGCCGGATCGTCCGGCCTTCGTTCAGCGCGTCGAAGCCTTCGTTGATCTCGTCGAGGCTTCCCGAACTGGTCCAGAGCCGATCCACTGCCAGCCGGCCGCGTTGGTAGAGCTCGATGAAGCGCGGGATGTCGCGCGAGGGCACGCAGGAGCCTACATAGGAGCCCTTTAGCGTCCGCTCCTCGGCGACGAGCTTCACCGGCGCGAGCGACAGCGTATGGGCCGGATTGGCGAGGCCGGCCGTGGTTGTCGTGCCGCCGCGCCGCGTGATCTGGTAGGCGAGGTCGAGCGCCTTGACCGAGCCCGCCATCTCCAGCGCATGGTCGACGCCGCCTTTCGTCGCAGCCCGGATCGCCTCGATGGCATCGGGCGCACTGGCATTGAACACGTCCGTCGCACCGAGTTCCTTCGCGAGCTTCAGCTTGTCCTCGGCGAGATCGACCGCAATGACCCGCGAAGCGCCGCAGGCGACGGCTCCGAGCAGGGCCGAAAGCCCGACGCCGCCGAGCCCGACCACGGCAGCCGTCTCGCCCGCCTTGATGCGGGCGGTGTTCACGGCCGCCCCGACCCCGGTCAGCACGGCGCAGCCGAACAGCGCCGCAATCTCATGCGGAACCTCGGCCTCGATCTTGACCAGCGAGCGGCGCGAGATCACCGCATGCTCGGCAAAGGCCGAGACGCCGACATGGTGATGCACCGGCTTGCCGCCGGCCGAGAGCCTGCGCCCGCCTGAAAGCATCTCGCCGCGCCCGTTGGCGGCGTTGCCGGGTTCGCAGAGCGCCGGGCGGCCCTCCGAACACGGCGCGCAATGTCCGCAGGACGGCACGAACACCATGACGACGCGGTCGCCGGGCTTGAGATCGTCGACGCCTTCGCCGGCCTCGACGATCTCGCCGGCAGCCTCATGGCCCAGCACCATCGGCACCGGGCGCGGGCGGTTGCCGTCGATGACGGAAAGGTCGGAATGGCAAAGCCCGGCCGCGCGAACCTTGACCAGAACCTCGCCATGGCCGGGTGGGGCGAGCTCCAATTCCTCGATCCGCAGCGGCCGGCTCTGTGCATAGGGAGCGGTGACAGGGCTGGCGTTCAGAACGGCGGCGCGAATCTTCATCAGCCCGGTCTCCTGTCTCATCATCCAGCGCCATCCCGACAGGCCGGGGCGCCGCTGTCAAAGGTCGGGCTCGCCTTCCCGTCATTGCGAGGAGCGAAGCGACGAAGCAATCCAGGGGCGGCAGAGCTCTACGTCCCCTTGGATTGCTTCGCTGCGCTCGCAATGACGGACAAGTTCCGTCTTCCGCTCAGGCGGCGTCGGTCAGCGTGCCGCCGAGGAAAAGCTGCCCGATGCGCGGATCGGCCAAGATCTCGGCAGCCGGGCCCTGCATGCGCGTGCGGCCGAGTTCGAGCACCAGCCCTTCGTCGGAGATTTCCAGCGCCGAGCGGGCATTCTGCTCGACCATCAGGATCGAGACGCCCTTGGCACGCAGCTCCTTCAGGATGCCGAAGGTTTCCTGCACCATCAGCGGCGAAAGCCCGATCGAGGGCTCATCGATCAGCACCAGCTTGGGATCGAGCAGGAGCCCGCGCACGATCTCCAATTGCTTCTGCTCGCCTCCGGACAGCGTCGAGGCCTGGGCATCGGCCTTCCGCCTGAGCGCCGGAAAGCGGTCGAGCGCGGCTTCGAGCCGCTGCGGCATGTCGGTGATGCCGGAGCCGGCCGCGACTGCACCCAGCTCGATATTGTGGCGCACCGAGAGCTCCGGGAAGATGTTTCGCCCCTGCGGCACGTAGCAGATGCCGGCTTCGAGCAGCTTTCGCTGGGTCCAGCCGGTGATGTCCCGCCCGTCGAAGCGGATGCGGCCCTCGCGCAGCTTGAGCAGGCCGAAGATCGCCTTGAACACGGTCGACTTGCCGGCGCCGTTGGGGCCGATGACCGTGGTGATGGCGCCGCGCTTCACGCTGAAGCTCGTGCCGTTGAGGATGGTCATCGGGCCGTAGCCACCGATGACGCCGTCGAGTTCGAGGATGGGTGTGGTCATCGCTGTCCTCAGCCCCTCAATGCCCCAGATAGGCTTCGATCACCGCCGGATCGGCCCGCACTTCCGCCGGCGTTCCCTCGGCCAGCACCTTCCCTTCGGCCAGCACGATCACGCGCGAGCACAGGCTCATCACGAAATCCATGTTGTGTTCGATGACGACGAAGGTCGCGCCCTGCTCGGCATTGATGGCACGCAGCCGCTCCTTGAGGTCGCCCAGCATGGTCAGGTTGACGCCGCCGGCCGGCTCGTCGAGCAGCACGAGGCGCGGGCCGGCCATGAAGGCCATCGCCGCGTCGAGTAGCTTCTGCTGGCCATAGGAGAGCCCGCCCGCCTTGGCTTCCGCCAGATGGCCGAGCTTGAAGAAGCCGATCATCTGTTCGGCCTTGTCGGAGAGCCCCGCATCGCGCGCGCCGAACAGGCGGCCGAGCATCGAGCCCTGGTGCTCTTGGCCCGCGAGGATCAGGTTCTCGCGCACCGATAATTCGGGGAAGACCTGCAGAAGCTGGAAGGTGCGGCTGACGCCCAGCCGGTTGAGGTCGGAGGGGCGCAATCCCGTGACGTCGCGTCCGTCGAGCTTCACCGCCCCTTCCGTCGGTTCGAGCTGGCCGAGGATGCAGTTGAACAGGGTCGACTTGCCGCAGCCATTCGGACCGATGATGCCGAGGATCTCGCCCTCGCGGACCGAGAAGGAGACGCCGTTTACCGCCTTGATACCGCCGAAGGCTTTGTGCAGGTCGTGGACTTCGAGGACGGGGCTCATGGCGTGCCTCCCGCCTTGCGGCGGCTGAGCGCGGCCCATAGGCGTTCGATCAGCCCGCTGACGCCTTGCGGACAGATGATCAGCAGCGCGAGCACGATGGTCGCGAAGATGATGAGGTAGAGCGAGCCGGCGAAACGCAGCCATTCCGGTAGCACCACGCCGAGCAGAGCGCCGATGAAGGGGCCGAAGAAATAGCCCGAGCCGCCCGCCACCACCATCAGCAGCAGGAAGAGGCTCTGCGACAGCGTGAAGGGCGAGGGGTCGATGAACTCGACAAGCGGCGCAAAGAGCGAGCCGGCGAAGCCGCCATAGGCCGAGCCGATGGCAAAGGCGAGCAGCGTATAGGCGCGCGTGTCGATGCCGAGGCTCGCGGCACGCACGGGGTTCTCGCGCAGCGCGGTGAAGGCGCGGCCCCAGGGGCTGCGCACCAGCCACCACAGCACCAGCGACAGGATCAGCGTGATGGCGACGACGAAGCGGTGGAATTCGAGCGCGCCGAACAGCTTGATGCCGAAGAACTGCGGCCGGTCGATATTGGAGATGCCGAAGGTGCCGCCGGTCAGCCATTGCTCGTTGCGCAGGAGGAGCCAGATCAGCGTCGAGAAGGCGAGCGTGACGAAGGCGAGATAATGGGTGCGGACCCTGAGCGCCGGGAAGCCGAGCAGGATGCCGACGCAGAAGGTGAAGAGCCCGGAGATGCCGAAGGCGGCATACCAGGACACGCCCCATTTCGTCGTCAGGATCGCGGTGGTGTAGGCGCCGAGCCCCATGAAGCCTGCCTGCGCCAGCGAGGTCTGGCCGGCATAGCCGAGGGTGAGGTTCAGCCCCATCACGCCGATGCTCATGACGAGCCAGAGAGAGAGCACATAGGTGCCGTAGCGGCCCATGCCGACCGGGGCGAACCAGAGGATGGCGGCGCCGATCAGCAAGGTGATGAGCGCGCTATCGATCAGGTGGGCCCGGCGGCGCGGGGCGGTCGAGGGGCTTTCGAGGGCAGGGGCGCTCATACGCGGCGCTCCTCCTTGCGGCCCATCAGCCCTTCCGGCTTGATCAGGATGATCGCGACGAGAAGGATGAGCGGCACGGCCATCCGGTACTGCGTCGAGACATAAGCCGCGGCGAGCGAATCCGCGACGCCGATCAGCAGCCCGCCGACGAGCGCGCCGCGGATCTGGTTGAAGCCGCCGACGATGGCCGCGATGAAGGCGAAGAGGCCGATGGTCTCACCGTTCGAGAACTTTGCCAGATAGATCGGCGAGATCAGCAGCGAGGCGACGACGGCGAGCGCGGCATTGAGCAGGAAGGTGAGCAGCACCATCCGCTCGACCGGAATGCCGAGGATGCGCGCGACTGTCGGGTTCTGCGCGGTGGCCTGCATCTGCCGGCCGAGCTTCGTGCCGCCGACGAACCATTGCAGCAGGCCGATCGCGGCGAAGGCGACGACGATGATCGCGACATGCTGCAGCGAGATCGCCGCGCCGAGCAGGTTGACCATCTCGGTCGGCACCAGCGAGGGGAAGCTCTGCGCCTCGGCCGAGAAGCCGTCCTTGGCGCCTTCCTTCATGATGATCGACAACGCCATGGTCGCGATCGCGAGCGGCAGCACGCCGTGCTTGATCATCGGGTCGACCACGACGAGCTTGAAGCCGGCGCCGAAGAGCAGCAGGAAGACCGCGATGCCAATCAGGCCGCCGGCCCAGAGCGGCAGCCCGAAGAGCTTGACCGCGAGCAGGATCAGCACAGCCGGCAGCATGACGAACTCGCCCTGGGCGAAGTTGATTGTCTGCGAGGTCTGCCAGACCAGCGTGAAGCCGATCGCGGCGAGCGCATAGATCGCGCCCGTGGCGATGCCGGCGATGAGATAGGCGATGAATTCGGCCATGGCGGGTTACGTGTTCGGGTCTGCAGCGTCATGGCCGGGCTTGACCCGGCCATCTCGAAAACCAGCTTTCTCGTCACGAGATTCCTGGGTCGGGCTGCGCCCGCCCGGGAATGACGATTGAGATTTACGGCTTGATGCGGGGCAGGGTGGTGTTGATCACCTGCTTGCCGTTCACCACCTCGGCGAGGAAGCTCTCGCGGTCGAGGTCGCCGTTCTGCTCGATCACGGTGTCGATCATGATCCCGGGCTCCTCGCTCGCCTTGATGGTGGCGCCGCGCAGCGTCGCGGCCAGCCCCTTCGGGTCGACCTTCTTCTGCTTCTCGGTCGCCCATTTCACCATGAACACGGCCATGTAGCCCTTCACGCCGTTATGGTCCGAGGAGAAGCCGTACTTCTCGCGATAGCGCTTGCCGAACTCCTGCAGGGCCGGGATCGGCGCATCGGTGGAGAGGCCGACATGGCCCCTGACGCCGTTGGCGGCGTCGCCGGCGAGCTCCAGCACCTTGGCGCCGAGCAGCGTCGTCTCGCCGATCATCGGCTTGGTGATGCCCTGCTGCTTGGCGGCGCGCAGGAAGCGGGCGCTCTCCTCTTCGTTCAGATAGACGAAGACGGCGTCGGCATTGGCGTTCTTCACCTTGATTGCGTCGGCGGTGAAGTCGGCCTGGCCCTGCTCGGTCGAGACGTCGACGGCGACCTTGATGCCGGCCTTCTCCAGCTCGGGCAGGATGGTGTCGCGCCCGCCCTTGCCGAAGTCGTTGTTGACCCAGACCACGGCGATCGAGCCGGCCTTGACGGTGTCCTTCAGGTACTTGGCGATCTTCGGCATCGCCGCAGCCTGGCTGATCGAGGTGCGGAAGATGTAGGGGTTGCCCTGCCGGGTGAAGCCGGCCGCCTCGCCGCCGACGATCTGGGCGATTTCGGCGCGCTGCGAGACCTGCATCGAGGCGCCGATGGGGCCGGAGAAGATCGGGCCGAGGATGGCATAGGCGCCTTCGTCGACGCCGCGCTGCACGGCGGCGCGGGTGTTCCCCGGATTGGTCTGCGTGTCGTAATGCACGAGCTCGATCTGCTTGCCGAGGATGCCGCCCTTGGCGTTGATGTCGGCAACAGCGAGATCGGCGCCGTTCTTCCAGTTGGTGCCGGCGGCGGCGCCGGCGCCCGACAATTCGATGACGTCGACCAGCTTGATCTTGTCCTGCGCCTGCGCGGGCAGGCTGAGGCCGGCGGCGAGCGCAGCGGCCATGACCCAAAGCGACTTCATAAGCGAAACTCCTCCCGGACCGTTTTCTTTTGCGCCACGTGCTCTCGGGCGCATGGCTTGCGGCAACGCGGCGGCTTGCCGCTGCGTGACGTCCTGTTTCTTGCGCGGCTTTGGGGCGGGATGTCCAGAGGCGAATGGAGTCTATTCGCCTATGATCTAAGGGGGATTGGGGAGTTCCTGCGCCTTGCGCTGGAGCTCGCGGAACACGGGCAGCGATTGCACGGCGAAGCTCTTCAGCTCCGGGTCGGTGCCTTCGTTGGCATAGCGTTGCATCAGCTCCGCCGTCTCGCGATAGATGGTGCGCTGAGCCTCGATATAGGCCTTGTCGAAATCGGCGCCCTGCTTGTCGGCCAGCACGCTGAGCAGCGCGAGATGGGGCGCGTCGGGCCGGTCGGGGAAGGCTATGTCGGAGCGCTTGGCGACGATCCGGCGCAGGCCGCTCATCGCGGTGGTATGGTCGTCGGCCAGGCGGTGGCCGAAGGCCTTGATGGCGGGCGAACTGGTCTTGCGGAGCGCGAGCGTCGCCGATTCGACGCCGAACATGTTGGCGATGGCGGTGCGCTGAACGAACTCCTGTGCCGGGATCGGTGTCTGGGCCGGAGCGACCGTGATGAACGACAAAAACGCCAGCGCGCAAAAGACCAGCGCCAGCGCCCGGCGGAAACGGAACGGTCCACGGATCATGACGGGGCAACCGGCCAGCGGCCGGGTGGTTCCATCCGCATGGCGGGCGCGTCGCGGCGTGCCTTGTCGCTCCATGCCCGCTGGGCTAGCAGGGGGCGAAGGCGCTTCGCCGTTCCGGGAGAGGACAACCCATGCCGACCACCGCCGAGACCGTGCGCGATGCGCTGGTGCGCGCCCGCCGCGACCATTCGCTGATCGAGACGGAGAGCCTGCCGGTTCCCGCGACGCAGGCCGAGGGCCTGGCCACGGCGCGGGCGGTCGGCGAGACGCTTGGCCTGCCGCTGGCCGGCTGGAAGGTCGGCATCGCCGAGGACGGCGCGCCGATCGCCGGGCTGATGCCGGGGCCTTATCTCAAGCCGGGCGATGTCTATGAGGGTGCGACTGGCGCGGAGCTGCGCATCGAGATCGAGCTCGCGCTGCGGCTGTCCCAGGACGTGCCGCTGCGGCCGGAGCGTCCCTATTCGCGCGCCGAGCTGCTCGCCTGCTGCGACAAGGCCTATCTCGGCATCGAGATCGTCGAGAGCCGTCTCGCCAACTGGTTCGGCAAGGTCGCTTTTCCGCTTTGGCTCGCCGACGCGATGGGCCATGGCGGCTATCTGATCGGCCCCGAGGTCGAGATCGGCTTGCTCGACGATCCGACGCAGTTCGGCTGCTTCATCTCGCTAAACGGTGTGACGATCTACGATCAGCCGGCCGTCCACGGCAATGGCGACCCGATGGTGCCTTTCCTGGCCTGGGCCAACCGCAAGGAAGAGGGACTCGGTCCCCTGCGCGCCGGGCAGATCGTCACCACCGGCAGCCTCTGCGGCGGCGTGCTGTCGCCGGGCAAGGGCGAGGTGGTCACGAAGCTTTTCCCGCTCGCGACGATCGCTCTGACGCTGCGCTGAGTTCACACGGGCTGGCTGAGCGACTCCGCGTGAGTAGCTCAGCTGTCCTGGCTCTGCACCGCCGGACTATTCCCCACGACCCGGTCGCGACCAAGCCGCTTGGCCTCGTATAGATGCGCATCGGCATGGGCGACGAGGCCGCGGATGTCGGTTGCATCGTCCGGGAAGGTGGCGACGCCGATGCTGATCGTTGGCGCCGCCGCGAGTTCGCTCGCTAGCGCGCCATGCACCGAGATGCGCATCCGCTCGGCCGCTGCTAGTGCGATCTCGTGCGGCATGCTCTCGCAGAGCACGACGAACTCCTCGCCGCCATAGCGGAAGATGTGATCCTCGGCGCGAATCTCCAGACGCAGGCACTCGACCACGCGCCGCAGCACCTCGTCGCCGGCGACATGCCCATAGCGGTCGTTGATGCTCTTGAAATGGTCGACGTCGAGGATCGCGAGGCTCACCGGCCGTCTCGCCGCCGCGGCGCGCGCCAGCGCCACCTGTCCCAACGTTTCGAAGCGCTCCCGGGTCAAAGCGCCGGTCAGCGCGTCATGGCCGGTCTTGCCGAGCAACTCCTCGTATTTGTGCCGGTAGGTGAGCTTGTGGAAGATGTCCGAGAGCGGCTGCAGCGCGACTTCCGAGGTGTTCCGCTCGAAGAGCGACAGGTAGATCCCCATCAGGATCGCATAGGTGGCCGCCGCTCCCATCTTCGCCACCCAGCCGCCGAACAGGGCGCTGATCGGCGTGCCCGTCACCATATGCAGCCCAATGAAGAAGAAGAGCTGGTCGAAGCTCAGGATTAGCGCCAGCGTCAGGCCGGAGCGCATCACGATCGATGCCGGCAGCAGGCGGCGCAGCTTCTCGTAGAGCAGGATCATCGCGATCGAATCGATGAACAGCAGCGTCGTGCCCCAGACCATCAGCGCGCCCATCTGGTCGATCAGCACGAGATCCGGGTTGTAGCCGGGCAGGGAGACCGGATCGCCATAGAGCCGGAGCGTCGCGACCAGCGCGACCATCAGGAAATTGCCGATCAGCAAGCCGTAGATCGGCTGCCGGACCGTTTCGGCATCCTCGCGGATGTAGAACAGAAGGATGATGGCGAGCTTGCCCGAGAACAGCACGGTCGAGCCCGGCGAGAGCAGGCCGAAGGGCAGGTCGATGAAGAAGACCGCTGCGAGATAGGTCTCCAGGAAATGCATCACCCCGAGCGCGCAGAAGAAGGCGCCGAGCCCCATCACATGGCGCAGCCTGAACAGCGTGGCCATCACGCCGAAATAGATCAGCGCTTGGGTAAGGAGCAGGATGATGCCAGACATGAGAACGCCTTATCCAATCCGTTCTAACAAGCGGTCAACGCAAACTCGGTTCCGGGCAGGAGACCGTCAGCTTCCTCGCCTCTAGTGGCCGCTCCGCAGGCAAGATCAATAGGCGGTTGCTCGGGACATACTTCGCCATCCGCGGGCTGAATGCCCAGTGAACTTCCTCCGGAGCATTGCGCCGCCCGGATCGGTCCGTATGATGGCAGGAGGCAGGGGACGCTGTTTTCGGATTGCGTGGCGGGGGTTGCTTGGAGGGCGGATGCGGTTTCGGCGCAAGGGAGGCCGCGCGGTAGCGCTGAGCGGCAGCTATGCGTTGGCCGCGCTGCTGAGCCTGCAGGGTGAACCGGCCCGGGCATTCGATTTCTCGTCGCTCGACGTCTTCGGCCTCTTCACGAAGAAGGACGAGCCGCCAGCGCCCAGCGCCTCGACGCTGCCCTACAAGCTCGATTACCAGCTCGGTGATGCTGCGGACGCCAAGGCGCTGACCCGCACTTTGCAGGATGCCTCGCTGCTCTACCGCCTACGGCAGGATGCGCCGCCGGATGGCGAGACGCTGGCGCGCCGGATGGCCGCCGATCTCAATCCGCTCGTCGATGCGCTCTGGTCGCAAGGCTATTTCAACGCCGAGGTGGCGCTCGTGGTCGATGGCATCTCGCTCGGTGTCGGGGCCGAGCCGAGCGCCGCGCTGATCCGGGCGCTTGAATCGCATCGTAATCGCGAGCCCGTCCCGATCGTGGTCAGGGTCGACCCCAAGAAGGTCTTCGGCCTGCGCACGATCGATGTCGTCGAGCGCGGCGAATCCGGCGCACCTGCTATCGCCGATCCGCTCAAGGTCTCGCGGTTGAAGGCGGGCGAGCCTGCGACATCCTCGGCGCTGCGGGCGGCGCAGGCCGCGCTCGTCGACTATGCGCGGGCGCAGTCGCGGCCGCTCGCCAAGATGGTCGAGCTCAGGCCTGTCGTCGACCACGCGGTCGGCACAATGGACGTCACTTATGTCCTCGATCCCGGCCCGCTTGCCGGCTTTGGCGAGATCGCGATCGGCCGGACCGACGAGATCCCGCCCGAGGTCGTGCGCTCCTTCATCTATCTGGAGCCGGGCGATCCCTATTCGCCCAAGGCGCTCACCGATACACGCCGCTCGATCGCGACAATTCCTGCCGTCGGCTCCGTGCGCATCCGTGAGGGGGAGAAGCTCGACAGCGCCGGCAACCTGCCGATCTTCGTCGAGGTGACAGAGCGGCCGAAGCATCTGCTCGGCTTCTCGGCGCGCTACTCCACCATCGATGGCCCGGCGGTGAAGACCTATTGGGAGCACCGCAACCTCTTCGGCGGGGCCGAGCGGCTGCGGCTGGAGGCCAACCTCTTCCTGGCGCCGCGCATCGACGGCACCGAGATCAAGAACTTCGGTGATTTCGACAGATCCGATCTCGGCGCGCGCTTCGCTGTCGGCTTCCTGAAGCCGGCGCTCTGGGGCACCCGCAACGACTGGCTCATCGACGGCGTCGCGACGCGCGAGCGCGTCGGCACCGAACGCTATGGCGGCTACACCGCCCGCTACGCCAACGTCACCACCGCGATCCGCCACCGCTTCAGTGACGTCTTCTCGATCCAGGCCGGCATCGAATACGAGCGCGGCCAGACCAGCGACGTGCTCGGCCAGATCGACTACACCCTCGTCGGCATCCCCTTGTCGGTGAAGTACGATTCGACCGACAGCCTGCTCGATCCGACGCGGGGCTATCGGGTCACGGCCTCCTTCGCGCCCTATCCGACCTTTCTCGGCTCCAGCGTCGGCATCTACCAGACCAAGGCGGCGGCCTCGGCCTATTTCGCGCTCGACGAGGACGCCCGGTACGTGCTCGCCGGCCGCATCGGCTTCGGCTCTATCTCCGGCGCCAGTCTCGACGAGATCCCAGCGACGCGGCGCTTCTATGCGGGCGGCGGCGGCTCGGTGCGCGGCTATGCGTATCGCTCGCTGGCGCCGCTCGGGCCTTACGGGCAGCTCATCGGCGGACGCAGCCTGCTCGAATTCTCGGCCGAGGCGCGCATCAAGGTCACCGACACCATCGGCATCGTGCCCTTCTTCGATGCGGGAACGGCTTTCGAATCGGGCTGCCCAGACGGCAAGCAGAAGCTGCAGATGGCCGCGGGTCTCGGGCTCCGTTACTATACCGGCATCGGGCCCATCCGCGTTGACGTCGCCGCGCCGCTCAATCCGCGCAAGGGCGACAAGCCGGTCGCGCTCTATGTCAGCATCGGGCAGGCCTTCTGATGCGCCGGCTCCTGACCCAGCTCGCAAGTCTGAAAGCCCTCGTCCTGAGGAGCGCCGCAAGGCGCGTCTCGAAGGGCGCTTCAGTCGCCTCAGGAGCCTCCTGGATCATCCTTCGAGACGCCGCTGCGCGGCTCCTCAGGATGAGGGCTCGCGGATTGGCCGCCGTCTTTGCCGTCGCCCTTACGGCCGGCTTCCTCGTCTCGGCCCATTTCGGCGGCTTCGCCCAGAATGCCCAGAGCGATCGCGGCATCGTCGCTGACCTGATCTCCAAGGCGCTCTCCAGCGACACCAGCCAAGTCTCGATCGGGCAGGTGAACGGTGCGCTCTCCTCCGATGTCGAGATTCGCGACATTGCACTCTCGGATCGCGACGGCGTCTGGCTCCGGCTCGACCGCGTTCGCCTGGTCTGGACGCGCAGCGCCCTGCTGCTGCGCCGCCTCGAGATCGATCGGCTCGAGATCGGCAAGCTCGAGGTCCTGCGCAAGCAGGCCCCGCAGCCGGCCGGCAGTGCCCCGCCGAGCAACGAGCCGATCCTGCCCGAGCTGCCGCTCAAGGTGATCCTGCGCGCCTTCCAGCTCAACGAACTCGCGCTGGGCCAGCCGGTCATCGGCGTAGCGGCCCGTTTCGGCGCCACAGGCGCGGCGCGGCTCGGTCCGCCCAATGAGGGGCTCGACCTCAAATTGGACGCCCGGCGGCTCGACATGGGCGGGACCGTCAATGTGGATCTGTCCTTCGTGCCGGAAAGCACGCAGCTTCGGCTCACGGCAAAGCTCGATGAGCCTGCGGGTGGCCTGATCGCGAAGGTCGCCGGCCTGCCGGGCGAGCCTCCGGTCAAGCTGGATGTCTCTGGCAACGGCCCGCTCGATTCCTTCCGCTCGAACCTCGTCTTCACCGCGGGCCCGACCATCGGTGCTGAGGGCTCCGCGACGCTCGCCCGCGCAGGCGCCGAACGGCAGCTCGCGCTGGCGCTCGATGCGCGCATCGAAGGGCTGATGCCGGCGCCCGTCGCGCCGGTTTTCGCCGGCTCGACCCGGCTCGACGGCGCCGTCGGCTTCCCTGACGGTGGCGGCGTCGATGTCCGCAATCTCGCGCTCGTCTCGGCGCTCGCCCGGCTGGATGTGCTTGGTCGCTATAATGCCGACAAGACGCTCGATCTTCGCATCACCGCGGCTGCGCGCCCGAATGCCGAAGGCCGCACCGTCGCCTCCGGCGCCGAGATTGGCAAGCTCGCCTTCGATGCAACGATCCGCGGCCCCGTCGTCGGGCCGAACGTCGTGGCGAAACTCGACGCGCAGGACATGAAGCTGGTGACCGGCAGCTTCGGCAAGATCGCGCTCACCTTCAATGCCACGCCGAGCGGCACCATCGGCGAGGTCGGCACCCGCATCGCCCTGACTTCAGATGGCGAAGCCAGCGGAATCGCGCTGGCGGATCGCGCCCTCGCACGTGCGGTCGGAGACAAGGTCACCTTCACGTTGCGCGGCACCGGCAACGATGACGCCACCGCCGATTTCGACGTGCTGAAGCTCGCTTTGTCCGGCGCCGAGCTCGATTACAAGGGCAAGCTCGGCCAGGCGCGCGTGCTCGGCCAGCTCAAGGCCATCCTGCCCGATCTCTCGCGGCTGAGCGGCCTTGCCGATCGTCCGCTCGGGGGCAGGGCGGAGGTCACGGCCGATCTCGACGCAACGCCAAGGCTCAACAACTACACCGCCACGCTCGACGGCCGGGCCGAGCGCCTGACACTGGGACAGGCGGCCGTGGACCGCCTGCTCGCCGGCAGCCTTACACTCGCCGGCCGGGTCAATGCTCTCGCCGGCGATTTCACGGCGAGCGGTCTGCGCGTCGCCGGGCAACACGCGGCCTTCACGGCGGATGGCTCCATCGGCCGGCAGCAATCCGATCTCAGGCTCGCCCTCGCACTGCCCGATCTAAAGCGCGCCGATCCGCGCTTGTCCGGCCGCGGCGACGTCACCGCCCGGATCACCGGCCCGCAGAACAAGCTGGATGCCGATGCCCACATCGCCGTCGCCAACGCCACGGCGCTGGGTCGCCCGATTCCCCGGCTGGCCATCGACGCGGTCGCGCGCGATCTGCAGGGCGCACTCAACGCGCGCGTCGCCCTCGCTGGCGAGATCGACGCCAAGCCGGCCAACGGCACTGTCGCGCTCGCGCGCCAGCCTGACGACAGCTGGAACCTCTCGACGCTCGACCTCGCCATCGGCTCCGTCCGGCTCAATGGCGGGCTGACGCTCGATACGGCAAGCCGCGCCGCCGGACGCTTGACGCTCGCCGCCCGCAATCTTGACGATCTCTCGCCGCTCGCTCTGACCAAGCTCGGCGGGCAGCTCGACGCGGACATTGTGCTTGCGGCCCCCGAAGGTCGGCAGGATGTCGATCTCACCGCGCGGGGTACACGCCTCGCCGGCCCCTCGATCTCGATCGACAAGCTAGATGCGAAGATCGGCGCGCGCGACGTCTATGGCCGCCCGATGCTGGATGCGGCCGTCGCCATCGACCGGGCTGTCGCCGCCGGCGAGACCTTCAGCGCGATCCGCTTCGATTCGAAGGGCGCGCCGGACGCCAGCGCCTTCACGTTGAGCGCCAATGCTCGCGGATTTGCTTTGAAGAGCGCGGGCCGCCTCGTGCCCGGCGAGCCGCTGAAGCTGGAGATCGCCTCCTTCGATGCGCGCCGCGATGGTCGCGCGATCACGCTCGCCAACCCCGCTTCGCTGAGCTTCCCGGCTTCCGGCGTCGAGATCGCGGGCCTTGCCCTGATGATCGATCGGGGCAAGGTCACGCTCGACGGCCAGGCCGGCGAGACGCTCGATTTGCGCTTCACCGCCCGCGATGTGCCGCTCTCCGCCGCGCGGATCGCTTCGCCCAACCTGAATCTCTCTGGCACGCTGAACGCCGAGGCCCAGATCAAGGGCAGGCCGGGCGATCTGTCCGGCCCCTGGAAGCTGAGAATCGCCCAGCTCGTGACGCCCGAGACCAAGCAGGCCGGGCTCCCGCCCGTGGAGATCGCCGGCGAGGGCGTGTTGAAGGGCGACGCGACCAGCGTCTCCGCTACGATCAATGCCGGCCGCAGTGCGAGCTTCACGCTCCGCGGCACCGCGCCGCTCAACGCCATCGGCCCGCTTGATCTGTCGGCTCAAGGCCGCATCGACGCCGGTCTCGCCAACGCGATGCTGGCGGCGAACGGCCAGCGCGTCACCGGCATTGTTGCCGTCGACATGCGTGCTGGCGGCACGGCATCCGAGCCGCGGCTGACGGGCAATGCGACCCTCTCCAATGGCAGCTTCACCGACGCGCTGCAGGGCGTGCGGCTCAACGCCATCGAGGCCCGCATCGTCGCCAACGGCACGAATCTGACGATCGAGCGCGCCTCGGCCCGGGCGCCGAATGGCGGCACGCTCTCGGCGAGCGGCCGGGTCGATGTCGATCCCGCAGCCGGCTTCCCCGGCAACATCCGTATCCAGGGTAACCGTGCCCAGCTCGTCTCCAGCGGGCTCGTCATGGCGGTGGCGGGGCTTAATCTGGAGATCAGCGGCCCGCTGGCCCAGCGCCCGCGCGTCGGCGGACGAATCGATGTCGTCTCGCTGGAGGTGACGGTGCCGGACCGTCTGCCGTCCTCGCTGCGCCCTGTACCGGACATCCGGCACCTCCATGCGCGCGGCACCGCGGCTGCCTTCCTCGCTGCGCAGCGCAAAGCGGAGCAGGCGCGCGGCCGCACGCGCGGGGCGCCAGTGTTCGACGCTGCGCTGGCCGTCACGGTCTCGGCTCCGAACCGCGTCTTCATTCGAGGGCGCGGCATCGATGCCGAACTCGGTGGCGAGATACGCATCAGCGGCAGTTCCTCCGCCCCGATTCTCGATGGCGGCTTCGAGCTGCGCCGCGGACGGCTCAACGTCCTGACCCAGCGCCTCGATTTCAGCCGCGGTCGGATCACCTTCGCCGGAGGGCTCATTCCCGAGCTCGATTTCGTCGCCGAGACCAGCGCCGGCGATGTCACCGCGCGGATCATCGTCAGCGGCCCGGCAAATCAACCGAGCTTTGCCTTCACCTCCCAGCCCGAACTGCCGCAGGACGAGGTGCTGTCGCGGCTGCTCTTCGCCCGCGCCTCGGGCTCGCTCTCGCCCTTCCAGGCGCTGCAGCTCGCCCAGGCCGCGGCCCAGTTCGCCGGCGATGGTGGAGACGACACCTTCGAGCGGCTGAGGAAATCGCTCGGCGTCGACAATCTCGACATCCAGATGGGGCAGGGCGGGCCGACCGTCGGCGCGTCCCGCTACATCAGCGACAATGTCTCGGTCGGCGTGAAGGTCGGCTCGAAACCCGAGGATAGCGGCGTCTCCGTCGGCGTGGACGTGACCAAGCGCCTGAAGCTGCAGGCCGAGACCGGCGCCGATGGCAGCGCCGCGGTCGGAATCGGCGCCGAGTGGGAATACTGAGCCGCGACTGAGCCGCCGGGGAATCGCTCTCGTCGCCAGGGAATCGCTAAACCGCGGGATTCGCGGGATTCTGTGTCCGCCAACGCCGTTTCGAACGCCTCGGACCGTACTCGCCATGCTGGTGCGGTTAACAACTTCTGAATTTCGGGCCTCAAAGCGTGACCCGTCTGCAACACCGGGTTCCAAAGCACCCCCTGTGCCGGCTCAGATACCCCTTCTTGGTTGATCGGCGGATCGGCTTTCGTATGGTGGCAATGCGTCGGGACGTTCCCGGTCGCTGTTTTTCGTCTTCGCCTCCGACAAAGATCGGTGACGCAGGCGAAAGACCGGGAAAAGGCAGGTTCTGCGGCAGGGTTCTTAGGACCCGTTGCGGGGGGCAGGCCGAAGCCCGAGGGTCTCGAAACTCTTTTGGAGGTTACCAAATGAAGCTCGTCAAGAGCCTCCTCCTCGGTTCCGCCGCCGGCATCGCCGCGGTCGCCGGGGCTCAGGCCGC
>Ga0102591_1000202_pt1 | contig 138651 bp, 125 predicted proteins | sample AraplaCol_mCL_r2_2_FD_76860 | JGI IMG/M metagenome (GOLD analysis project Ga0102591, IMG submission 76860) | Arabidopsis root microbial communities from North Carolina, USA - plate scrape MF_Col_mCL_r2 (SPADES assembly) (version 2) | ecosystem: Host-associated > Plants > Roots > Endosphere...
CACGCGTTAGCTTCGTTACTGAGTCAGTGAAGACCCAACAACCAGTTGACATCGTTTAGGGCGTGGACTACCAGGGTATCTAATCCTGTTTGCTCCCCACGCTTTCGTGCATGAGCGTCAGTACAGGCCCAGGGGATTGCCTTCGCCATCGGTGTTCCTCCGCATATCTACGCATTTCACTGCTACACGCGGAATTCCATCCCCCTCTGCCGTACTCTAGCCATGCAGTCACAAATGCAGTTCCCAGGTTGAGCCCGGGGATTTCACATCTGTCTTGCATAACCGCCTGCGCACGCTTTACGCCCAGTAATTCCGATTAACGCTTGCACCCTACGTATTACCGCGGCTGCTGGCACGTAGTTAGCCGGTGCTTATTCTTCAGGTACCGTCATGAACCCCCGGTATTAACAGGAGTCTTTTCTTCCCTGACAAAAGCGGTTTACAACCCGAAGGCCTTCTTCCCGCACGCGGCATGGCTGGATCAGGGTTGCCCCCATTGTCCAAAATTCCCCACTGCTGCCTCCCGTAGGAGTCTGGGCCGTGTCTCAGTCCCAGTGTGGCTGGTCGTCCTCTCAGACCAGCTACAGATCGTTGGCTTGGTGAGCCTTTACCCCACCAACTACCTAATCTGATATCGGCCGCTCCAACTGCGCGAGGTCTTGCGATCCCCCGCTTTCACCCTCAGGTCGTATGCGGTATTAGCTGCTCTTTCGAGCAGTTATCCCCCACAACTGGGCACGTTCCGATACATTACTCACCCGTTCGCCACTCGTCGCCAGGTTGCCCCGCGTTACCGTTCGACTTGCATGTGTAAGGCATGCCGCCAGCGTTCAATCTGAGCCAGGATCAAACTCTACAGTTCGATCTTGAATACTCAACGGAATCGAACAAAGACTACTTTCATAGCTTCATTCATTTCCGTGAGCGTCTAAAGATTTAACCTTCTCAGGTCGCTCGTTCAGACGCCCACGCTTATCGGCTGTAAATTCTTAAAGAACATCGAAGCCGCTTTCGCCAACTTCGTCGCGTCGCTGATTTTTCGTCAGCAGCGCAGGAGCGAGATTATGAACGATTCTTTTTGAATCCGTCAAGCAGTCTGCGAAATTATTTTCAGCGTCGACTGCGAGAATCTCGCCGCCAAATGAAAACCGGGACAAGCCCGGCCATTCATCCGACATCCCCAGCAGTTCCTCCGGGGATTCGCTGCAAGACAGATGTCTGTGCAGCGAAGACCGCGACTGTAGCACAGCAAAAGAACGGCTCACAAGGACTACAAAGGAAAGTTCTTGACGACTGGCCGCGTCTCGCACGAATCGCCGCCAAGTCCTTGTCGCACCGTGCCGAGCCCTCACCGCTCAATGAAAAAGACCCGCCGAAGCGGGTCTTTCCAAGGAGGCAATGTCGGAAGCGGAACTCAGTCCGCGTCCTGGAACGCTTCCTCGCGCTTGTTCTTGATGGAAGGCAGCATCACGACGACCACCATCAGCGCCGCCGCGATCAGCAAGCCGGCGGACAACGGCCGGGACAGGAAGGTGCTCCAGTCGCCCCGCGACAGCAGCAGCGCGCGGCGCAGGTTCTCCTCCATCATCGGGCCGAGGATGAAGCCCAGCAGCAGCGGCGCGGGTTCGCAGCTCAGCTTGTAGAAGATGTAGCCCACCACCGCGAAGGCCGCCGTCATGAACACGTCGAAGTTGTTGTTGTTCAGCGTGTAGGTGCCGATGCAGCAGAAAACGACGATGGCCGGGAACAGGAAGCGGTAGGGCACCGTCAGCAGCTTGATCCAGATGCCGATCAGCGGCAGGTTCAGGATCACCAGCATCAGGTTGCCGACCCACATCGAGGCAATCAGCCCCCAGAACAGTTCCGGGTTGCTGGTCATGACCTGCGGGCCGGGCTGGATGCCCTTGATGGTCATCGCGCCCACCATCAGCGCCATCACCGCGTTGGGCGGGATGCCCAGCGTCAGCATGGGGATGAAGGAGGTCTGCGCGCCGGCGTTGTTGGCCGACTCCGGACCCGCTACACCCTGGATGGCGCCCTTGCCGAACTTCTCCGGGTGCTTGGAGAGCTTCTTCTCCAGCGTGTAGGCCGCGAACGAGGACAGCAGCGCGCCGCCACCCGGCAGCACGCCCAGCACCGAGCCCAGCGTGGTGCCGCGCAGCACCGCCGGCCAGGCGTCGTGGAAGTCCTGCTTGGTCGGCCACAGGCCCTTCACGCTCTTGGTGAAGACCTCGCGATGCTCGGCCGGCTGGCCCAGGTTCGCGATGATCTCGCCGAAGCCGAAGATGCCCATGGCGATCACGACGAAGTTGATGCCGTCGGTCAGCTCGGGGATGTCGAACGAGAAGCGCGGCGTGCCGGAAATGACGTCGGTGTTGATCTGTCCGAGCAGCAGGCCCAGCAGGATCATCGCGATCGCCTTGACCAGCGAGCCCGAAGCCAGCACGACCGCACCGATCAGGCCCAGCACCATCAGCGAGAAGTACTCGGCGGGACCGAACTTGAAGGCCAGCTCGGTCAGCGGCGGCGCGAAGGCCGCGATGACCACCGTGCCCACGCAGCCGGCGAAGAACGACCCCAGGCCGGCGGCCGCCAGCGCGGCGCCCGCCCGGCCCTGGCGGGCCATCTGGTAGCCGTCGATCGCGGTCACCACGGACGACGATTCGCCGGGCACGTTGATCAGGATCGCGGTGGTGGAGCCGCCGTACTGCGCGCCGTAGTAGATGCCGGCAAGCATGATCAGCGCCGGCGTCGCGTCCAGCGAATAGATCGAGGGCAGCAGCATCGCGATCGTCGCGACCGGGCCGAGGCCGGGCAGCACGCCGATCAGCGTGCCCAGCACCGCGCCGCCGAAGGCATAAAGCAGGTTCTGCAGCGTGAACGCGGTGCCGAACCCCAGTATCAGGTTGTTGATCAGATCCATGTGGGTCTCCTCAGCCGCCCAGGAAGGTGGGCCAGACAGGGATCACCAGGTTCAGACCCCAAACAAAGATGCCCCAGCTGCCGATGGTCAGGACCACGCTGCTGAGCAGCGCGTCGCGCCAGTGGAATTCATCGCTGGCGAAGGAGACGCAGGTGATGAGCAGCGGCAGCGTGACGACCATGCCCAGCCGCGGCAGCGCGAAGCCGAACAGCACGATCGAGCCCACCACGATCAGCAGCGGCTTCCAGGCGAAGGCGCCGACCGGCTGGCCGCCCTCCGACTCGATCGTCAGCGCCTTGAACAGCACCACCGCGCCAAGCAGCGCGAGCAGGATGCCCAATCCGAACGGGAAGTAGGCGGGCCCGGGGCGGGCCGAGGAGCCAAAGCTGTAGTTCACTGCCGAGCCCCACGCGAACGCGACGCCAACGACCACGAACATCAGCCCTGACCAGAAGTCGCGTTGACTCTTGATCTTCATCGAGGGAACCTCTAGCGGCATGAATGGCGGCGATTCTAGGAATCGGGCCCCCTCCAGGCTCTGTGGTTATCACGTAATGGACCACACCGCCCCTCGCCCCGACCATGCGGGGAGCTTCACACCCCCGTAGGCATGGGGCCTGCGCGCTGTCTGCGGGGACTTACCCGCCCCATGAGCGAGGGGCGTCCGCGCGACGTCCGCCGCTCAGTTTTCCCAGGTGGGCGTGCTGCGCAGGACCTCTTCCATCGTGGTGAGGCCTTCCGCGACCTTCATGGCGCCGGCCAGGCGCAGCGGGCGCAGGCCTTCCTGGAGCGCCTGCCGGCGCAGCGCCGACATGTCGGTGTTGGGGTGCAGATGCTTGCGCACGCTGTCGGACATCAGCAGCAGCTCGTACAGGCCGGCGCGGCCGCGGTAGCCGGTGTTGCGGCAATCCAGGCAGCCGACCGGCCGGTACGGCTTGACGCCGCCGTTCAGGCGCCACGGCTTGAGCATCTCGTTGAGCGACTCCCGCGTGACCTCGGGATCCGGCGCCTTGCAGCTGGGGCACAGGGTACGCACCAGGCGCTGGGCCAGCACGCCGATCACCGTCGCGTCGATCAGGTAGTTCGGCACGCCCAGGTCCACCATCCGGGTGATGGCCGACGCGGAATCGTTGGTGTGCAGCGTCGAGAACACCAGGTGGCCGGTCAGCGAAGCCTGGATCGCCATCTCGGCCGTCTCCAGGTCTCGGATCTCGCCGACCATGATGATGTCCGGGTCCTGCCGCATCAGCGCGCGCAGGCCCTCGGCGAAATTGAAATCGATGGCGGGCTGCACCTGCGACTGGTTGAACGCCGGCTCGATCATCTCGATCGGGTCCTCGACGGTGCAGACGTTGACCTCCTCGGTGGCCAGGCGCTTGAGCGTCGAATACAGCGTCGAGGTCTTGCCGCTGCCCGTCGGGCCGGTGACCAGGATGATCCCGTGCGGACGCGCCGTCAGGCGGGTCCAGCGCTCGGCGTCGTGGCCGGAGAACCCGAGCTGGGCCAAATCCTTGACCGCCGTGTCGGGGTCGAAGATCCGCATCACCATCTTTTCGCCGAAGGCGGTGGGCAGGGTCGACAGCCGCATTTCCACTTCCTCGCCGGCGGGATTGCGCGTCTTGATGCGGCCGTCGAGCGGGCGGCGCTTCTCCACCACGTCCATGCGGCCGAGCAGCTTGATGCGCGCGGTCATCGCGCTCATCACCGAGGGCGGCAACTGGTAGACGGTGTGCAGCACGCCGTCGATGCGGAAGCGGATCACGCCCATCTCGCGGCGCGGTTCCAGGTGGATGTCGCTGGCGCGCTGGTCGAAGGCGTACTGCCAGAGCCAGTCCACGACCTGCACCACGCCCTGGTCGTTGGCGTCGAGCTGGCGATTGCTGCGCCCCAGCTCGACCAGTTGCTCGAAGCTGGCCGGCTGGTTGACCTCCCCGCTCTTCGTCGCCGCGCGCACCGACCGGGCCAGCGTGAAGAACTCGGTCGTGAAGCGCGCGATCTCCTGCGGATTGGCCAGCACCAGCTTCACCCGCTTGCGGGTGTGGGACTCGATCTGCGGCACCCAGCCGGCCTCCAGCGGCTCCGCGGTGGCGATGGTCACGTCAGTCAGGCCGACCAGGATGGGCAGGCAGCGCCGGGCCTCGGCGTAGCTGGCGGACATGACGTCGGCGACGCGGCCCACGTCGACCTTGAGCGGGTCGATGCGGACATACGGCAGCTTCAGGCGGCCGGCCAGCCATTCGGTGAGCGCCTCGATGTCCAGCGGCCGGCCGTTGGCCGCGCGGGTCAGGCCGGCGTTGCCCAGCCGGATCAGCGGATGCTGCGCGCTGTGGCTCGCGCCGAAGCGGGCCTCGGTGCGCTGGACCTGCTCGGCGTCGATGACGCCATCCTCCGCGAGCCAGTGCAGCAGCTGGCGCCACTCGAGGCGCTGGCCGCCGCCCTCGGCGGCCTTGGGCTTGGCGGGCCCGGGGGCGCTCGCCGGCGGGCGCGGCACGCTCGTTGGCGCGCTTGTTGTCGCAGTCATTGGCGCGGTGGATGGCGCCGGGCTGGCGGCCGGCGCGCCCTTGTCCTTGGCGCTGGTCGACGGGGTGTGCTTCATGGTCACTCGCCGGAGTCCGCGGCGGCGGAAGCCGCGTGGAGTTGCTGGATCACGTTCATCGGCAGCGGCCGCACCAGCTTCAGCCATTTGCGCGCCGGCAGCTCGTGTCTGGCCTCGATGTGGTCGGCGCGCTGCTCGAGCACCTCGCGGGTCGGCACCTCGACGCCGCGCGCGGCCACGACGATGGTGTTGCCCTCACGGGTCGGGGTCAGGTGCCAGACCTGGTCGGTGCCGAACACCTTGGCGATCCGCGCCGCGCTGCGCGCGAAGCTGGCGCTGCGGCCGAACAGGTTCACCGTCATGAGCCCGCCGTCGGCCAGCACGCGACGGCAGTCCGCGTAGAAGGCTTCATCGTCCAGCACCGGCGCCGCCGCCTCGTGGTCGTAGAGGTCGACGTTCAGCACCTGCGCCATGCCCCAGTTCGCCGCGTCGGCCACCCACTGGCCGGCGTCCTCGTTGAGCACCCGCAGCCGCTCGTCGTCGTCGGGCAGGTGGAACCAGTGCCGGTTGGCGCTGATGACGGTCGGGTTGATCTCGACCGCGGTGGTCTTCATCTTCAGCTGCTTGCGGCAGAAGCGCGTCAGCGCGCCGGCGCCCAGGCCCAGCTGCACCGCCTGGCCCTGGGTCATCTCGCGGGTGTCGCGCCAGAGCATCCAGGCCATCATGCGCTGGACATATTCCAGTTCCAGCTTCTCCGGCTTCTTGACCCGCATCGCGCCCTGGACCCAGATCGAGTCCAGATGCAGGAAGCGCACGCCGTCGAATTCGCTCAGCGTCGCCTCGACCCACTCGGTCTTCCTGCCGCCCTTGTTGTTCTTCGGGTCCCGGTGCTTGCTCACGGCTGTCGTTCCCATGCCGGGTCCTCGGGGGCCCGCGCTGTGCTCAGGTGTCGTTCGAAGGCCCGGCGAGTTCCCGCCAGGCGCGAAGCTTGTCATCGTAGGGCATCGTGTAGGCGGGGCTGGAGCTGGGCAGCCCCAGAACGCGGTAACGGGCTGCAAGCGGACCGAGCTGCCGGAGCCCGAAACGCAACGCGGTGCCGCCATTGAAGCCGATCGTGCGCAGCGCCGGCAGTTGCGCGATCAGTCGCCCCAGGTCGCTGGCGAAGGGATTGCGGATCGCGCTGTCGAGGCTGCCGGCGCGCTCGGTCTCGGTGATGACGTCCCAGACGGCGATGCGATGCGCGCGCAGCGCGGCCAGGCGTTCCGCGTAGCCCATGGCGACGAGGTCGACGCCGAAGACCTCGCCGACCAGGCGCCAGAACTGGTTGCGCGGATGGCCGTAGTACTGCTGCGCGCGCAGCGAGGCCACGCCGGGAAAGCTGCCCAGCAGCAGCCATTCGGCGTCGGGCGCATGCACCGGCGCCAGGCCCTGCCAGCGTGTCGCGTCGAAGGCGGCGCCCGCGTCAGCCATTGGATGGCAGGAGCGCGGCCAGCCGCGGCAGCGCGGCGTGCGCATTGCGCGTGGTGATCGCGGCGGCCTGCTCTGGCGTCCAGCCGCGCAAGCCGGCCAGGCACGCACCGATGCGCGGCAGCTCGCCCGGCTCGTTGCGCGAGCTCGCGCCGGCGGCGCGCTCCTCGGCGGTGCGATACAGCCAGTGCGGCGGGATGTCGGGCGCGTCGGTCTCGACGACGAGCGCCTCTTCCGGCAGCTCGGCCGCCAGGCGGCGGATCTGCAGCGAGCGGTCGAAGGTCACCGTGCCGCCGAAACCCAGCTTGAAGCCCAGCGCGAGGAAGGCGTCCGCCTGCTGCCGGCTCCCGTTGAAGGCATGGCCGATGCCGCCGGTCTCCAGGCCGACGCGGCGCAGGCCGGCAAGCAGCTGGTCCGCGCTGCGGCGCACATGCAGGATGACCGGCAGCCCGTGGCGCTTCGCGAGCTTCAACTGCTCCAGGTAGAAGAACCGCTGCCTGGCCTCGTCCAGGTGCTTGACGAAGAAGTCCAGCCCGATCTCGCCGATGCCCACCAGGCGCGGATCGTCGCGGCACTCGGCGAGCATCCGGTCGAGCCGCGCGAGGTCGTCCTCGCGCGCCTGCATCACGTAGAGGGGATGGATCCCGAGCGCGTAGCTGAACCCCTGCGCGTGCGCCAGCGCCCTCACCCGCTCGAAGTTGCCGGCGACCACCGCCGGGATCACGATCTGCGACACCCCGGCCGCGCGGGCGCGCGCCACCACGGCGTCACGATCCGCGTCGAACTCCGACGCGTCGAGGTGGCAGTGGGTGTCGGTCCACATGGGTCCGCGGGGCTCCACCGACGGCGGCGCGGTCCGGGGACCGCTCAGCGGAAGACCACCGTGCGGTGGCCGTTGAGCAGCACGCGATGCTCGGCATGCCACTGGATCGCGCGGGCGAGCGTCACGCATTCGGTGTCGCGGCCGATGGCGACGAGCTGGTCCGGCGTCATCGAGTGGTCGATGCGGGCCACGTCCTGCTCGATGATCGGGCCCTCGTCGAGGTCGGAGGTCACGTAGTGCGCGGTCGCGCCGATCAGCTTGACGCCGCGCTCATGGGCCTGGTGGTACGGGCGCGCGCCCTTGAAGCTGGGCAGGAAGCTGTGATGGATGTTGATCGCCCGGCCTTCCAGGAAGCGGCACATCTCCGGCGACAGGATCTGCATGTAGCGCGCCAGCACGACCAGGTCGATCTGCTGCTCCTCGATCAGATCGCGGATCTTGCGCTCCTGGGCCTGCTTCTGCTCGTCGGTCGCGTGCAGCAGCGGCAGGTGGTGGAAGGGGATGTCGTGCGAGGCGGCCAGCTGATAGAAGTCGCGATGGTTGGAGACGATGGCCGGGATCTCGATCGCCAGGTGGCCGGTCTGCACGCGGAACAGCAGGTCGTTCAGGCAGTGTCCGAGCTTGGACACCAGCAGCAGCACGCGCGTCTTGCGCTGCGCGTCGACCAGTTCCCAGTCCATCGCCAGCCGGCCGGCCAGCGGGGCGAAGGCCTCGCGCAGGGCGGCCGCGGGGCGCGGCGTGGCGCATTCGAACTCGATCCGCATGAAGAAGCGGCGGTGGTCGGCGTCGCCGTGCTGGGCCGAGGTCAGGATGTTGGCGCCCTGCTCCAGCAGGACGCCGGTGACGGCGTGGACGATGCCGGCCTGGTCGGGGCAACTGAGCTTCAGGATGAAGCGGGTGGACGGGGCGTCAGGGGAATGCGTCGAGGCGGTCATGATGCCGCGCATCGTAATCCAGCGGCCGCCGCGGCCCGGGGCGGGCGCGGGCCGCATGCCTCGCGATCGGGCAACCCAGCCTCGGCGCCGCGCTGCGCCCCCCGGTTCAGGCCTTCAGCGCTTGCAGTGGCTGCAGCGCGCCGCCGACCAGGCGGCGCTGGTGCTCGCAGCGCATCGCCAGGTCCTGGTCGTGGGTGACCATCACGAAGGCAGTGCCCAGCTCACGGGCCATCTCCAGCATCAGGTCGAAGACCGTCGCCGCCGTGCTGCGGTCCAGGTTGCCGGTGGGCTCGTCGGCCAGCACGCAGGCCGGGCCGGTGACCAGCGCGCGGGCGATGGCCACGCGCTGGCGCTCGCCGCCGGACAGTTCGCCGGGCCGGTGCTGCACCCGCGCACCCAGGCCGACGCGCGACAGCACCCGGGCCGCCTGCTCCCGCGCCTGTTCCTGCGGCACCCGGCGGATGCGCAGCGGCATCGCGACGTTGTCCAGCGCGCTGAATTCCGGCAGCAGGTGGTGGAACTGGTAGATGAATCCCAGGTGCTGGTTGCGCCACTCGCCGCGCGCCTGCTCGCCGAGCGAGCCCAGGTCGCGCCCCATCAGCTCGACCCGGCCGGCGGACGGCTTGTCCAGCCCGCCGAGCAGGTGCAGCAGCGTGCTCTTGCCGGAGCCCGACGCGCCCAGCACCGCCAGCGTCTCGCCGGCCTTCACCGTGAGATCCAGGCCGTGGAAGACCTGCACGTCGAGCGGTCCCTCGACGAAGCGCTTGCCCAGGCCCAGGCCCTGCAGCACCACCTGCCCGGCGGGGATCCGCGCGGCGGCCGCCGCTGCCGGCTTCATGTCCTTCCCCTCATTCATAACGCAGCGCCTCCGCCGGTTGGACGCGGCTGGCGCGCCAGCTCGGGTACAGCGTCGCGACGAACGCCAGGATCAGCGAGGTCACGGTGATCGGCACGATGTCCGACCACTGCGGGTCGCTCGGCATGTGGCTGATCACGTAGATGCTGGCCGGCAGGAAGGTGGTGTGCAGCAGCCGCTCGATGAAGGGGACGATCACGTCCAGGTTGTGCGCGATCACCAGGCCCAGGCCCAGGCCGCCCAGCGTGCCGATCACGCCGGCCAGCGCGCCCTGGATCATGAACACGCCCATGATCGAGCGCGGACTCGCGCCCAGCGTGCGCAGGATCGCGATGTCAGCCTGCTTGTCGGTCACCGTCATCACCAGCGTCGACACCAGGTTGAAGGCCGCGACCGCCACGATCAGGGTCAGGATGATGCCCATCATCCGCTTCTCGACCTGGACCGCGTCGTACCAGTTCGCGTTGGTGCGGGTCCAGTCGCGCACGTAGATGGCGCGGCCGTCCTGCAGCATCTGGCGCTGCAACTGGGCGCCGACCTCGCGCGCCTGCTGGACGTCGCGCAGCTTCAGCTGCACGCCGCTCGGCGTGCCGGTGCGGAAGACCTTGGCGGCGTCGGCCACATGGATCAGCGCCAGGCCGCTGTCGTACTCGTAGTGACCCGCCTCGAAGACACCCACCAGCGTGAACTGGCGCAGCGTCGGCTGCACGCCCAGCGGCGTCACCTGGCCCGAAGGAATCGCCAGCGTGATCTTGTCGCCCCGCTGCACGCCCAATTGACGCGCGAGTTCCACGCCCAGGATCACGTTCCACTGGCCAGGCACCAGGCGCGCCAGCAAACCCTCCTTCGCCAGCTCCGCCGCGATCGGCGTCACCCCCGGCTCGAAGGCCGGGTCGATGCCACGCACGATCGTCCCGCGCATGTCGGAACCGCGCGCAATCAACGCCTGGCCCGCGACGAACGGCGCGGCGGCAACCACCTCGGGATTCTTCTTTGCAGCGTCGGCGACGGAGCGCCAGTCCGGCAAACCCTCGCCGCTGTCGTTCAGCAACTCCACGTGCGCGATCACCGACAACATCCGCGAACGCACCTCCTTCTGGAAGCCGTTCATCACCGAGAGCACGATGATCAACGCAGCAACACCCAGCGCGATGCCCAACATCGACACGCCAGAAATGAAGGAGATGAAGCGGTTGCGGCGCCCCCCTCGCCCAGCTCGCGTGTAGCGCCAGCCGATCTGCAACTCATAGGGCCAATTCATAGGGGGTGGATGCTAACCGCTCCCTTTCGGCTGAGCGCTTAGGGGAGGCTGATGAGCGACGGCTTGCGGAACAGGCCCGAGGCCGTCGGCGCCGCTCGCAGGGCGCCAACTCGCTCCGCTCACCTGCGGTTCGCTTTGCTCGGACAGACGGCGCCCCCGTCAGTTCTGGAAGCTCGCAGCACCAACGGCCTCGGGCCTGTTCCGCAACCCGCGATGCACCGAGTCGCCACCCCCTGCGTCGGCAGGGCGCGTCGTCAGCGCTCCCCGTCAGTGCGCCTCGTCCCAGTTGGCGCCGACACCCACTTCGGCCAGCAGCGGCACCTTCAGCGCGGCGACGCCAGCCATCAGCGTCGGGACCTCGGACTTCACCCAGTCCAGCTCCTCATCCGGCACCTCGAAGACAAGCTCGTCATGCACCTGCATCACGATGCGCGTCTTCTTCCCCTGCTCGTCCAGCGCCTGCTGCACCGCGATCATCGCCAGCTTGATCAGATCCGCCGCCGTGCCCTGCATCGGCGCGTTGATCGCCTGGCGCTCGGCGCCGCTGCGGCGCGGTCCGTTGCCCGAATTGATCTCCGGCAGCCACAGCCGGCGACCGAAGACCGTCTCCACATAGCCCTTCGCCTTGGCGAATTGCTTGGTGTCGTCCATGTACTGGCGCACGCCGGCGAAACGGGTGAAGTAGCGGTCGATGTAATCCTTCGCGGCCTTCTGCTCGATGCCCAGCGATTGCGCCAGCCCGAAGGCGCCCATGCCGTAGATCAGGCCGAAATTGATCGTCTTGGCATAACGGCGCTGCTCCGGCGTGACCCCGTCCAGCCCGCCCCCGAAGACCTCCGCCGCCGTCGCCCGGTGCACGTCCTGGCCCTCCTGGAAAGCCTTGAGCAGGCCCGGGTCCTCGCTCATGTGCGCCATGATCCGCAGCTCGATCTGCGAGTAGTCCGCCGACACGATCACATGGCCCGGCGGCGCGATGAAGGCCTCGCGCACGCGACGGCCGTCCGCCGTGCGGATGGGGATGTTCTGCAGGTTGGGCTCGTTGCTCGACAGCCGGCCCGTCACCGCCACCGCCTGCGAGTAGGTCGTGTGCACCCGCCCCGTCTTCGCGTTGACCATCAGCGGCAGCTTGTCGGTGTAGGTGCTCTTGAGCTTGGACAGCGCGCGGTACTCGAGGATCTTGGCCGGCAGCGGGAAGTCCGCCGACAGCTTCTCCAGCACCTCCTCGTCGGTGGACGGCGCGCCGGTGGCGGTGCGCTTGACCACCGGCAGGCCCAGGCGGTTGAACAGGATCTCGCCGATCTGCTTGGGCGAGCCGATGTTGAACGGCTGGCCGGCGATCTCGTAGGCCGCCTGCTCGGCGGCCACCATGCGCTGGCCCAGGTCGGCGCTCTGCGCCTGCAGCTTGGCGGCGTCGATCAGCACGCCGGTGCGCTCGATGCGCGCCAGCAGCGCCGACACCGGCATCTCGACCTGCTCGTAGATGAACTTCAGTCCCGCGTCCGCCTCCAGCCGCGGCAGCAGCGTCTGGTGCACGTGCAGGCACATCTCGGAGTCCTCGCAGGCGTACTCCGACGCCTTCGCCACCTCGACCTGCGCGAACGGGATCTGGTGCGCGCCCTTGCCGCACAGGTCCTCGTAGCTCAGCCCCTTTCGACCCAGCACGCGGTCGGCCAGCGCCTCCAGGCCGTGGCTGCGATGCGCCTCCAGCACATAGCTCTCGAGCATCGTGTCGTAGGCCGTGCCCTGCACGGCGATGCCGTGGTTGGCCAGCACGTGGGTGTCGTACTTGACGTTCTGGGCGACCTTCTTCTTCAGCGGATCCTCGAACCACGGCTTCAGGCGGGCGAGCACCTCGTCCATCGGCAGCTGCTCGGGCGCGTCGGGGCCTTCGTGGCGCAGCGGAATGTAGGCCGCCTCGCCCGGCTTGACGCTGAAGCTGATGCCGACGATGCGCGCCTGCATCGGGTCGAGCGAATCGGTCTCGGTGTCGAAGGCGGCCAGCTCGGCCGCGTTCAGCTGCTCGATCCAGGCGTCCAGGCGCGACAGGTCGACGATGGTCTCGTAGCGCTTGTCCACGGGGATCGCCGGATGGGCATGCTGCGCGAACGCGTCGGGCGCAGTCGCGCCGCCGAGGTCCGCCTCGGGCGCGACGCGCTTGGGCGCCTCGCCGCCGAGACGGGCTTCCAGGTCGCGCTTCCAGGTCTTGAAGCCGTTGCGCGCGTAGAACTCCAGCAGCCCCGCCTCGTCGACCGGATTGAAGGCGAGCGCCTCCAGCGCCGGCCAGCCGGTCACATGCAGGCACAGGTCGCAATCGACCTTGACGGTCACCAGCTTGCGGCCCATCGGCAGCCAGTCCAGCGCCTTGCGCAGGTTGTCGCCGGCCACGCCCTTGATCTTGTCGGCGTTGGCGATGACGCCGTCCAGCGAGCCGTGCTCGCCGATCCACTTGGCCGCGGTCTTGGGGCCGACCTTCTCGACGCCGGGCACGTTGTCGACCGTGTCGCCCATCAGCGTCAGGTAGTCAATGATCCGATCCGGCGGCACGCCGAACTTGGCCACCACGCCGGCTTCGTCCAGTTTCTCGTTGCTCATCGTGTTGATCAGCGAGACATCCGGCGTCACCAGCTGCGCCAGGTCCTTGTCGCCGGTCGAGATCACCACTTGGTGCCCCGCCTGCGCCGCCACCCGCGACAGCGTGCCGATGCAGTCGTCCGCCTCGATGCCGGGCACGGTCAGCACCGGCCAGCCCAGCAGCTTCACCACTTCATGGATCGGCTCGATCTGCGCCCGCAGGTCGTCGGGCATCGGGGCGCGCTGGGCCTTGTACTCGGGGTACCACTCGTCGCGGAAGGTCGGGCCGGAGGCGTCGAAGACGCAGGCGGCGTGCTCGGCGCCGTAGTCGTCGCGCAGCTTCTTCAGCATCGCCACCATGCCGTGGATGGCGCCGGTGGGCTGGCCCTCGGGCCCGCGCAGGTCGGGCATGGCGTGATAGGCGCGATAGAGGTAGCTGGAACCGTCGACCAGCAGCATCAGAGGTTTGCTCATCCCGCCATTGTTGCAGGCGCGCGCCGTCCGCGATGTCAGCAGCCTGCGCCTGACGCGGCCCCTCGCCCAGGGGAACAGGGTTTTCGAGGAGGCGGGCATAGAATCGGCGCCACCATGAAAACCACCCGCCTCGCCGCCCTGTTCGCCCTCCTGGCCGCCACCGCGCTCCAGGTCCACGCGGCCGACGCGCCGCCCCCGGCCCCGGCGCCCGCCGAAACGGTGAAGTTCCGCGACGTGCCCGAGGTGAAGGTCGAGCAGCTCGTCAACGAGGACGACAAGGTCCGCATCGAGGAGACCCGGGTGCGGGGCCTGACCCAAAAGGTCGTGGTCAAGAACAAGGACAGCAAGGCGCCCGAGTACGAGATCCTGCTCGGCGACGGCGGTCGCGACATCCCCACCCGCCAGGGCGCCGACCGCGGCAACGCGGGCTCGCGGGTCTGGCGCCTCTTCAATTTCTGACCGCCCCGGCGCGACCCGCTCGGGTCGGCCCCGGTCCGTTCCTTCTCCCCTTTCATGGCCGTATTCACCGACGTCTCGACCGAGCAGGCGCAAGCGCTGCTGGACACCCTGGCCCTGGGCGAGCTGCAGGCGCTCAAAGGCATCACCGCCGGCATCGAGAACACCAACTACTTCGTCACCACGGTCCGCGGTGGCGAGTCGCACGAGTACGTGCTGACGATCTTCGAGCGCCTGAGCTTCGAGCAGCTGCCCTTCTACCTGGAGCTGATGCGGCACCTGGCGCGAAAGGGCGTGCCGGTGCCCGCGCCCCAGCCCGACGCGCAGGACCGCATCCTGCACACGATCGCCGGCAAGCCGGCCGCGGTCGTGGACAAGCTGCGCGGCGGCCACCAGCTCGCGCCGGACCAGTTCCACTGCGAGCAGGTCGGCGCCGGCCTGGCCCGGATGCACCTGGCCGGCCACGATTTCCCGCTGCACCAGGACAACCTGCGCGGCCTGCCCTGGTGGCGCGAGACCGTGCCGCTGGTGCTGCCGCACCTTGCGCCGGACCAGGCCGCGCTGCTCCAGGCCGAGCTCGCCTTCCAGGAACAGCTCGCGCCCAGCGCCGCGGCGCTGCCGCGCGGCCCCATCCATGCCGACCTGTTCCGCGACAACGTCATGTTCGACGGCCTGCCCGGCCGGGAGATGCTCAGCGGCTTCTTCGACTTCTACTTCGCCGGCGTCGACAGCTTCCTGTTCGACCTGTGCGTCTGCCTGAACGACTGGTGCATCGACCTGGACAGCGGCCGCCTGGACGAGCAGCGCGCCACCGCCTTCGTCAAGGCCTACGAGTCGGTGCGCCCGCTGAGCGGCGCCGAGCACCGCCTGCTGCCGGGCCTGCTGCGCGCCGCCGCGCTGCGCTTCTGGATCTCCCGCCTGTGGGACTTCCATTTGCCCCGCGAGGCCAGCCTGCTCAAGCCCCACGATCCCACCCATTTCGAGCGCGTCCTGCGCGAGCGCATCGCCAAGCCGTGGCATGCGCTGGAGTCCCTCCCATGATCCTGCACCTCCAATCGGTCCCGCCGCGCAACGGCCTGCTGTGGGTGCGCCATGGACTGAAGGTGCTGCAGCGCAAACCGATCGCGCTGATCGGCCTGTTCGGCCTGTTCGCGCTGTTCAACATCGCCATCAACTTCGTGCCGCTGATCGGGCAGGTGCTGTCGGCGGGCTCGCTGCCGCTGATGTCGCTGGGCTTCATGCTGGCCGCCCACCAGGTGCTGCAGGCGCAGACGCCCACCGCCTCGGTGTTCCTGCAGCCGCTGCGGCTCACGCCCGAGCGGCGCCGCGCCCAGCTGCTGCTGGGCCTGGCCTGCGCGCTGTCCCTGATGGCCGCCGGCGCGCTGTCGCTGCTGGTGGACGGCGGCGCGCTGCTGACGCTGCTCGAGATGCGCCAGAGCGGCCAGAGCGACGCCGCGATCGAGGCCGCCATGGCCGCCAATCCGATGCTCTTCTTCGGCGGGCTGCTGCGCATGGTCCTGCTGATGGCGGTGCTGGTGCCCTTCACCCTGGCCCCGGCGCTGATCCACTGGGGCGGCCAGGGCGTGATGCAGTCGCTGTTCTCGTCGGTGCTGGGCCTGTGGCGCAACAAGGGCGCGTATGCGCTGTTCGGCGTGGCCTGGATCGGCCTGAGCTTCGCCGGCCTGATCGTGCTGACCCTGTTCGCCGTGCTGCTGGGACAGCCGGGCCTGGCGCAGGTACTGGCGGTGCCGCTGGTGATGGCGCTGGCGACCGCCCAGTTCTGCTCGATGTATTTCGTGTTCATCGACTGCTTCATGTTCGGCGCGCCCCGCGACCTGCCGGAGTCTCCCGGCACTCCGGGCACGCCCGGCTGACCCCCGCCGGGCGCCCTGCGCCCGCCCGTGTCCCTGGGCAGCCTCCTCACAGCGATTTCACAGCATCGTCACTTGCTCTTCGCAGAATCCGCCCGCCTTTTCATTTGCAGCGGAGCCTTCAAGAATGAGCAAGCAGCACGACCTCGTGGCCAGCCAGTCAGACGTCAACGAGTACGACGAGGATGCCGTCCTCAACCCGTCCGCCAATCCCCATTTCGAGGACATCCTCGCCGCGCGCCTGTCGCGCCGCGTCGCCCTGAAGGGTGGCATCAGCACCACCGCGGCGGCGCTGCTGGGCGGCTCGCTCCTGAGCGCCTGCGGCAGCGACGATGACAGCACCCCGGCTCCCGCGCCCGCCCCGGCACCCGTCCCGGCCGCGCTGAAGATCGGCTTCACCGCGGTCGCCAAGAACAAGAACGACCTGGTGACGGTGCCCGAGGGCTACAACGTCAGCATCCTGCACGCGCTGGGCGACCCGATGCACTTCGGCGACGAGTCCTGGAAGGACGATGGCTCCGAGGCCGCCGACTCCTACAACCGCCGCATCGGCGACGGCCACGACGGCATGTACTGGTTCGGCATGAGCGATGCCGGCGCCTTCGACGCCAAGCGCTCGGACCGCGGCCTGCTGGCGGTGAACCACGAGTACGTCGTCGCGCCCTACGGCCTGCATCCGGCCGGCCGCGCCGCGGGCGCCACGCGCAACGCCACCGAGGTCGAGAAGGAGATCTACGCGCACGGCGTCAGCATCGTCGAGGTCAAGCGCGACGGCGCCAACACGACGATGGTGCGCGGCTCGCGCTACAACCGCCGCGTGACCTCCGCCACGACGATGGACATCACCGGTCCCGCCAAGGGCCACCTGCTGCTGCAGACGCTGTTCAGCCCGACCGGCGTGCAGACCCGCGGCACCAACAACAACTGCGCCAATGGCTACACGCCGTGGGGGACCTACCTGACCTGCGAGGAGAACTACCTCAACGTGATCAGCCGGGCCGCCGGCGATGACGCGCTGCGGGCGGGCGGCGCCAAGGAGGTGTCCAGCCTCAACCGCTACGGCCTGCCGCAAAACCGCAAGAGCCCCTACCTGTGGGACACCGCGGGCACGGCCGACCTGTTTGCGCGCTGGAACTCGTCGGTGACCGGCGCGTCCGCCGCGGCCGACTACCGCAATACGATCAACACCTTCGGCTGGGTGGTGGAGATCGACCCGTTCGCGCCGGACTCGACGCCGGCCAAGCGCACCGCGCTGGGCCGCTTCAACCATGAAGGCGCCTGGCCGGCGGAAGCCGTCGCCGGCAAGCCGATCGTGATCTACATGGGCGACGACTCGCGCAACGAGTACATCTACAAGTTCGTCTCCAAGGCCAACTGGGACGCGGCCGACATCGGCAAGGGCATGGCCGCCGGCGCCAAGTACCTGGACGAAGGCACGCTGTACGTCGCCAAGTTCAATGCCGACGGCACCGGCACCTGGGTGGAACTGAGCTTCGGCAAGAACGGCCTGGACGGGACCAACGCGACCTACGCCTTCGCCGACCAGGGCGACGTGCTGATCAACGCGCGCCTGGCGGGCGACGTCGTCGGCGCCACGAAGATGGACCGGCCGGAATGGGGCGCGGTGCATCCGACCAACGGCGAGGTCTACATGACCCTGACCAACAACAGCAACCGCGTGGCCAACACCGCGACGCCGACTGGCAGCCAGCTCAAGCCGGACGCCGCGAACCCGCGCTACTACGAGGACCTGAAGGGCGCCAGCTCGCAGAAGGGCAACCCGAACGGCCACATCATCCGCTGGAAGGAAGACGCGGCCGACGTGACCAAGATGACCTGGGACGTCTACCTGTTCGGCGCGCAGGCCGATGCGGCCGCAGACATCAACCTGTCCTCGCTCACCGATGTCAACGACTTCTCCAGCCCCGACGGCCTGTACTTCGACAAGCGCGGCATGCTGTGGATCCAGACCGACGACGGCGCCTACACCGACGTGACCAACTGCATGATGCTGGCGGCGCTGCCGGGCAAGGTCGGCGACGGCGGCGTGGCCACGGCCGCGGGCGGCACGCAGACCCGCGCCGGCGCCAAGGCCTCGGCCGACACGCTGCGCCGCTTCCTGGTCGGCCCGAAGGAGTGCGAGATCACCGGCATCGCGATGACGCCGGACCACAAGACGCTGTTCTTCAACGTGCAGCACCCGGGCGAGGAAACGACGCCGGACTGGGCGGCCAAGACCTTCGGCAGCTACTGGCCGGCCAACCAGGCCGACCCGACGGTGAAGAAGCGCCCCCGCTCCGCGACGGTCGTGATCACCCGCAAGGACGGCGGCGAGATCGGCATCTGAGCTAGCGCGCGATGTCCGGCGCGAGGGCGGCCTGTCGGTCGCCCTGCGCTTGCACCACGGCCAGGACACTGTCGATCGCCGATCGCGACAGGTCTCCGGCCGGTTCGCCGGCGAACTCCCGCGTCATCTCTTCCGCGAGGCCCTGCGCATGCATGCGCAGGGCCTCGCTCATTCGCTTGAGCTCCAGCGCGAGCGCGCGGGGAGCGATGTCGGCGTCGCGGGCGAGCGCGGCCCACTCGTCGGCGCCGAAGGCCTCGGCGTCCGGCGCCGCGCCGGTGAGTCCGTGCGCCGGCGCCAGGCGCAGCCCGCCGTGGTCGACGAGGAAGCACACGTTGTCCAGCGAGGCCGGACCGCTGCCGATGAGCTGACGGAACACGACCCAGCGCAGCAGCGAGCGGCTGTCGACCAGCGGCGTCGGACTGTGCCGCAGCAGCGAGAACAGCGCCGGCAAGGACACCGCCGGCTGGTCCAGCGCCTGCCGGGCGTCGATCGCGTGCAGCCGCCGCACCCGGCCGTCGTCCAGCCGCTGGCGGTCGAAGCGCTCGACCAGCAGGAGCGGCTCCGGCACGCGGTGCAGCTGCACGGCGGCAACGTCCAGGCCCGCGCGCGCGGCCAGGCGCATGCAGAAGTATTCGTTGAACGGCCGATCGGGCTCGTCAGCCGGCGCCGGCTTGAGCACATGCGTCGACGCCATCTGCGGCCCATCGACGAGGTACCAGCCGCCATCCGGCTCGACGTACACCCCGAGCTTGTCGCGGCGCCCCGGCAGCGCGCCGCGCACCTGCCCGTCCCAAGCGGCCAGCGGCGACGCGTCCGGGTGGCGCAGGCGCTCGGACAGCTCCTCGCGCGCGACGAGCCGCTGCGACGGGCCGGCGCTGCGCTCGCGCTGCGTGTCGACCAGCCGGACCGCGCCCGCCAGGTCGTGTCCGAGCCGCCGCAGCGCGCCGACCCGGTCGTCCGCCGCCAGGCCGAGCGCCGAGAAGGTGGCGCGCCGGAGCGCCCCGTCCGGCAGCAGGCGGTCGAAGCAGCGCAGCACGGCGTCGTCCTGCGACTCGCTGCCCGGCCCGCCGCGCGCCGGCAGGGGCAGCGACGGCGCCAGCGGATACGCCAGGACCTCGGCGGTCCAGCGCGCCAGGTAGGCGAAGGACAAGCCTTGCGGCGAGCCCGGCTCGTCCGTCCCGACCGGGCGCAGCCACCCGACCTCATGCTCGTCGAGCCAGACCTCCAGCCCAGCCCGCCGCATGCCGACTCCCTCTCCCTCTCCCGCTTGCGGGAGAGGGAAGGGGTGAGGGCCAGCAGCCGTCGGGCTCATGCGCCCTCGTCAAGGTCGGAGAACTTCGAGTCGCGCGCGGTGCGGATCGCGCGCCGCACGACTTCCCGCTGCTGCGAAGGCACGGCGAAGAGGCTCACGCCCAGCGCTCTGGCGGCCTTGAGCACGGTGGACAGGCTCACGCCGCCCTGGCCGGTCTCGATGTTGATCAGCGTCTGGCGCGACATGCCCAGCGCCTCGGCGGCTTCGACCAGCGGCAGGCGCGCCGTGGTCCGCGCGGCGCGCACGGCATTGCCGAGCGCGACCGCGTCTTCAATCATCGGATCGTCCGGGGGATCGATCGGTACGACAGTACGCATGGAGATTCCAGAATCAAAAACACAGTCATCGGATCTCCCTCCCGGCAATCGTGATTCCTGTTTGCTGGAATCTTTGATGCCCCGCGCATTCTGCGCTCATCCGGCCAGCACGGCATCCCGCAGGGCATGCCGGCCGCCGGACGCCCCCGGTTCAATCGATCGGCGTCAGCTTGGCCACGCTGAGCGCCAGCCACTTCGTGCCATGGCGGCCGAAGTTGACCTGCGCCCGCGCGTCGGGCCCGCTGCCCTCGAGCGTCAGCAGCACGCCCTCGCCGAACTTGGTGTGGAACACGCCCTTGCCCACGCGCAGGCCGCCGTGCTCGTCGCCGGTCTTCTCGGCGGCGGACTGCTTCATCGCGCTGGGCACCGGCGCCTGGGGGAAAGCGCCCGGATCGACGCGGCCCGCCCCCACCATGGACTTCAGTCCCGAGCCGCGCTGCCAGGCCTGCTGGTAGTCCCGCGCGAAGCCCGAACCGAAGCCCTGGTTGCGGGGCGTCAGCCACTTCAGCGTTTCCTCGGGCAGCTCCTCCATGAAGCGGCTCTTGATGTTGTAGCGGGTCTGGCCGTGCAGCATGCGCGTCTGGCAGAAGCTGATGTACAGCCGCTGCCGCGCGCGGGTGATGGCCACGTACATCAGCCGGCGCTCTTCCTCGAGGCCGTCCGCGTCGGACAGCGAGTTCTCATGCGGGAACAGGCCCTCCTCCAGGCCGGTGATGAACACCGCGTCGAACTCCAGGCCCTTGGCCGAGTGCACCGTCATCAGCTGGATCGCGTCCTGCCCGGCCTGCGCCTGGTTGTCGCCCGCCTCCAGCGAGGCGTGCGTCAGGAAGGCCGCCAGCGGCGAGATGATCTCGCCAGTCTCGGCGTCGGGCGTGGCCGGCGCCGCCGGCGCCACGGCGGCCGGCAGCCCGTCGGCGATCGCGCCCGGCGAATGCTCGTCCACCGGCAGCGCCACCGCGTCCTTGCCGAAGCCCTCCTGCGTCACGAAGGCCTCGGCGGCGTTGACCAGTTCGCCCAGGTTCTCCAGCCGCTCCTCGCCTTCCTTCTCGGCGCGATAGAACTCGGCCAGGCCGGAATGCTCGATGACGTGCTCGATGATCTCGCGCAGCGTCAGGCCGGTGGTGGCCTCGCGCAGCGCGTCGATCAGCGCGACGAAGTTGCCCAGGCTCGCGCCGCCCCGGCCGCCGACGGCGCCCACGCTCTGCACCAGCGAGCGCCCGCTCGGCCGCGCTGCGTCCTGCAGCTGCTCGATGGTGCGCGCGCCGATGCCGCGCGCCGGGAAGTTGACGACGCGCAGGAAGCTGGTGTCGTCGTTCGGGTTCTCAAGCAAACGCAGGTAGGCCAGCGCGTGCTTGACCTCGGCGCGCTCGAAGAAGCGCAGGCCGCCATAGACGCGGTACGGGATGCCGGCGTTGAACAGCGCCGACTCGATCACCCGCGACTGCGCGTTGCTGCGGTAGAGCACCGCGATCTCGCTGCGCGGCAGGCCCTGGCGATGCAGCGCCTGCGCCTCCTCGAGCAACCACTGGGCCTCGGCGAAGTCGCTGCTGGCCTCGTGGACGCGCACCGGCTCGCCGGGGCCGGCCTCGGTGCGCAGGTTCTTGCCCAGGCGCCGGCTGTTGTTGCTGATCAGCGCGTTGGCGGCGTCCAGGATGTTGCCGAAGCTGCGGTAGTTCTGCTCCAGCTTGACGACCTGGCGCACGCGGTACTCGCGCTCGAAGTCGGCCATGTTGCCGACCCGCGCGCCGCGGAAGGCGTAGATGCTCTGGTCGTCGTCGCCAACGGCGAACACGCCCTGCCCGCGCCCCGGCGGCGCGAACATCTTCAGCCAGGCGTACTGCAGCTTGTTGGTGTCCTGGAACTCGTCGACCAGGACGTACTGGAAGCGGCGCTGGTAATGCTCGCGCACCGCCTGGTTGTCGCGCATCAGCTCGTAGGAGCGCAGCATCAGCTCGGCGAAGTCGACCACGCCTTCGCGGGTGCACTGGTCCTGGTAGGCCTGGTAGATGTCCACCAGCTTGCGGGTCTGCTCGTCGCGCAGGTCGATGTCCTTGGGCCGCAGGCCGTCTTCCTTGGCGCCGGCGATGAACCACGACACCTGCTTCGGAACGAAGCGCTCCTCGTCCAGGTTCATCGCCTTGATCACGCGCTTGATGGCGGAGACGGTGTCGCCCGCGTCCAGGATCTGGAAGCCCTGCGGCAGGCCGGCGAGCTTCCAGTGCGCGCGCAGGAAGCGGTTGCACAGGCCGTGGAAGGTGCCGATCCACATGCCGCGCACGTTCACCGGCAGCATCGCGGACAGGCGGGTGACCATCTCCTTGGCGGCCTTGTTGGTGAAGGTCACCGCCATCACGCCGGCCGGCGTGGTGTGGCCCTGGCTCATCAGCCAGGCGATGCGCGTGGTCAGCACGCGGGTCTTGCCCGAGCCGGCGCCCGCCAGGATCAGCGCGGGCTCCTGGCCCAGCGTCACCGCGGCGTACTGTTCGGGGTTGAGGTTGTCCAGCAGCCCGCGCGGCACGCGCGGTGTGAACAGGTCGTCTTGCGGCGGGGTCGGCCGGCCGTCGCCGAAATCCTGGGAATTCATCCAGCCATTCTAAGTTCCGGGCCGCGCCCGCCGGTGACAGGAGACCGGTCCGGCCCGGAGGCTGGCATGATGCCGCCCCCATGAAGCCCGAAAAGACCAAGACCGCGGCCACCAGCGTGGCCAACAGCGCGGCCACCGGCGCGGCCATCAAGGCGGCCACCGCTGGGATCGCCGCGACCCCGTGTCCCTGCGGCAGCGGCCGCGGCTACGACGCCTGCTGCGGCGCGCTGCACCGCGCCTTCGCTGAGACCGGCGCGCTCACGGCGCCGGATGCGCAGGCGCTGATGCGCTCGCGTTACACCGCCTACACGCTCGACCTGATCGAGTACCTGCTGGCGACCTGGCACCCGGACACGCGGCCCGAGACCCTGGAGCGCGGCGTGCGCGACCTGAAGTGGCTGGGCCTGGAAGTGCGGCGGCACAGCCGCCAGGACGCGGATCACGAGACGGTGGAGTTCGTCGCGCGCAGCAAGGTCGGCGGCCGCGCGCACCGGATGCACGAGATCAGCCGTTTCGTGCGGGTGCACGGCGCCTGGCTCTACCTGGACGGGCAGATCGACTGACGACCCGGACCGCCGGCGCGCGACGCACCACGCCGCCCAGCGCCAGCAGCAGCCGGTCCAGGAGGGAACGGTGACCGACGTGAAACTCCTGGGGCATGGTGGACTCCTGCTGGCTGCTGCTGACCGGATGGAAGCGCGCCACCGGGGCCGGCGACGCGGGATGCCTGCTGCGATGATGGGCAGGCGGCGTGACAGGATTTTGGCCAACCCGCCTGTTGCCAGCCGCTCCCCCGAAACGGGGAACAGCGGGCAAAAACGGCTCCATGCGTGCGCGTGCCGTCCCCTTCAGCCATGACATCCCCTGATTCCCCCCTCCCCTCGCCGCCCACCGCGCCGCTGCGGCTCCTCCATCTGGACGACCACCTCGCGGTGATCGACAAACCCGCCGGGCTGCTGGTGCATCGCACCGCGATCGACGCGCACGAGGAGGACGCCGCGCTGCAGCGGCTGCGCGACCAGCTCGGCCGACCGGTGTGGCCGGCGCACCGGCTCGACCGCGGAACCTCGGGCGTGCTCGTCTTCGCGCTCAGCGCCGAGGTGGCCAGCGCGCTGGGCCAGGCGCTCGCGGAACGCCTCACGAGCAAGCGCTACCTCGCGCTGGTGCGCGGCTGGCCGACCGGCGACGCCGGCGTCATCGACCACCCGCTCGCGCGCGATCCGGAGCTGCCGTCCGCGGGCCAGCCGCACCTGGAGGCGCAGACCGCCTGGTCCTGCGAGCGCCGCCTCGAGCTGCCGGTCGCCACCGACGCCCGCTTCCCCACCACGCGCCTGGCGCTGATGGCCTGCGAGCCGGTCCAGGGCCGGCGCCACCAGATCCGACGCCACCTGAAGCACCTCGCGCATCCGATCGTCGGCGATGCCAACCACGGCAAGGGGCCGCTGAACCGGGCGCTGGCGGCCCACTTCGGCCTGCAGCGGCTGTGGCTGCATGCGCAGCGGCTGACGCTGAGGCACCCGGTCAGCGGCCAGACGCTCCAACTGGAAGCCGAGCCCGGCCCGGAGTGGGCACCGTTCCTCTGAGAGGCGCCCCGGCGCCGGGCGCTGACTCCCCCGATCAGCCGAAGCGCACCGCGTAGATCGGCGGCAGGTGCGCCGACACCAGCTGCCAGCGGTCGCCGGCGTCCTCGGTCGCCCAGAGGTTGCCGGTCGTGCTGCCCATCAGCAGCCGCTGCCCGTCGTCATGCGCGGCCAGCCCGTGGCGGTAGATCAGGTCGTAGCAATGCGATTGCGGCAAGCCTTGCCGCAGCGTCTCGAAGGTCTTTCCGCCATCGCGCGTGCGATTGACCACCAGCGCGCCGTCCACCGGCAACCGCTTCTCGTCCTTCACGCCGGGCACGAACCACGCGGTGTCGGCATCGCCCGCATGGGCGGCGACCGCGAAGCCGAAGCCGGACAGCGGCGGCTTGATCTCCCCCCAATGCGCGCCCCCGTCCACCGAGCGCCACACCCCGTTGTGGTGCTGGCACCAGAGCACGTCCGGGTCCGCCGCGCTGGCGACGATGCGATGCGGATCCTGCGTGTTCTCCTCGCCCTGCTGCTCCGGCGGCATGAAGTCGGCCCGCATGCCCTTGGCGCTGATGCGCCAGGTCGCGCCGCCGTCCTCGCTGCGCCAGGCGCCGCCGCAGGAGATGCCCAGCAGCAGCCGCCTGGGATCGCGCGGATCGACGTTGATCGAATGGATGCCCGGCGCGTCGTAGCCGCCGCCGAACCAGCCCAGCCGCTCGGGCATGTGCCAGAGCGCGTCGATCAGTCGCCAGGTTTCGCCCTGGTCGTCGCTGACGAACAGCGCGCCCGGGATCGTGCCGGCCCAGAGCCGGCCGTCGCCGCCGCGCTCCAGCGCCCAGATCTGCTGCAGCTTCCAGGCCGGCCCCTCGGCGCCCTCGGGCTGCTCGGGAAAGGCCGGCGCGGCCAGTTCCCGCCAGGTGGCGCCGCCGTCGTCCGACGCCTGCAGCTTGCAGCCGAAATGGCCGAGGTTCAGCGCCGCGAACATGCGTCCGCCTCCTACCGGCGGGGGCAACACCATGCTGACGGGATCCCCCACGAAGCTGTGGCGACCGATCGACCAACCGCCCAAGGCGGGGTCGTGCCGAAGTTCGAACAGGCCCTTGCGCGTGGCGGCCCAGGCGGTGGTGATCATCGGTGTCTCCTTGCGATGGCTGGCGTCACCCGTGACGACGTTCGAGCGGCGCGGTTTTCGACAGCGCCGCGTCCGCGGCTCCTGGGGCTATCCCCCGGACAGGGCCTGCAGCACGTAGACCTTGGACTGCGCGGTCAGCGCGTCCGTCAGCCCGAGGCGGTCCTGGGCGCGGTGGCCATCGATGAAGACGGCCACATGGGTGCGCAGATGGCCCTGGTCGTCCAGGATGTAGCCGCGCAGGCGGGGATTCCGGTCGAAGGCCCGGGCCAGCGCCTCGCCCAGTGTGCGGGCGTCGCAGTCCAGCTTCGGCGTATCGACGTAGCGGTGCAGTTGGGCGGTGAATTCGACGTGGGCCATGGTCGGCGATCCTGCGACGAAGCGGGTCGCAAGAAAAGAGGGGCGACCAGGGACGACGAACGGGCGCTCGTCCCTTCGACAACGCGGGCCGGTGGGCTTGGGCAGAATCGCGGGCCCTCCCGGCCAGCCCGCCATGACCAACGACACCTCGACCCTCACCGACCGCGCCCATGCCCGCACCGGCATGCTCTACGCCGCGCTCGCCTACATCGCCTGGGGCCTGTTCCCGCTGTACTTCAAGCGCCTGAGCGAGGTGAACGCGCTCGAGGTCATCGCGCATCGGACGGTCTGGTCGCTGGTGTTCGTGGCGCTGGTGCTGGCCGGCCTGCGGCGCTGGGCCTGGCTGGGACCGGTGCTGCGGTCGCCGCGGCTGCTCGCGACCTGCGCGCTGTCGGCGCTGCTGCTGTCGAGCAACTGGCTGGTGTACGTGTGGGCGGTGCAGCACGGCCATGTGGTCGAGGCCAGCCTGGGCTACTTCATCAACCCGCTGGTCAACGTGATGTTGGGATTCGTGTTCCTGCGCGAGCGGCTGCGGCCGGTGCAATGGCTGGCGATCGGCCTGGCCGCGGCCGGCGTGGTCTGGCTGACGGTGACCGCAGGGCGGCTGCCGTGGATCGCGCTGGTGCTCGCGCTGAGCTTCGGTTTCTACGGGCTGATGCGCAAGACGGCGCAGCTGGGCGCGCTGGAGGGGCTGACGCTGGAGACGCTGATCCTGTCGCCCTTCGCCGCCGGGGCGCTGATCTATTGGACGGTCCAGGGCAGCAGCGCCTTTGCGAGTGGCGATGCCGGCCAGGCGGGCTGGCTGCTGCTGGCCGGGCCGCTCACCGCCATCCCACTGCTGCTGTTCGCCGCCGGCGCGCGGCGCATCACGCTGACTACCCTCGGACTGGTGCAATACCTGTCGCCGACGATCCAGTTCCTGCTGGGTGTGTGGCTCTATCACGAGCCGCTCGCGGGCGCGCGGCTGGTGGGCTTCGTGTTGATCTGGTCGGCGCTCGCGGTCTACAGCGCGGAGAGCCTCTGGCGGAGTCGGCGCTAGGCCACGGCTACTGGCTCGCTCACCCCCAAACGACTGACGCCCCGTCAGGGGCGTCAGCAGAGGGACAGCGGGTCGCTCGTCAGTTGCGGATCAGATGGTCGAACGCGCTGAGCGCGGCCTTCGCGCCGTCGCCGGCGGCGATGATGATCTGCTTGTACGGCACCGTCGTCGCATCACCCGCCGCGAACACGCCCGGCACCGAGGTCTGGCCCTTGGCGTCGACGATGATCTCGCCGTGCTTGGACAGCTCCACCGTGCCGCGCAGCCACTCGGTGTTGGGCACCAGGCCGATCTGCACGAACACGCCCTCCAGCTCGATCCGCCGGGCCTCGCCGGTGGCGCGGTCGGTGTAGTTCAGGCCGTCGAGCTTGCCGGCCGTGCCGGTGAACTCGGTCGTCTGCGCCTGCGTCAGGATCACCACGTTGGGCAGGCTTTCCAGCTTCTTGACCAGCACCGCATCGGCGCGCAGCGCGTCGCCGAATTCCAGCAGCGTCACGTGGGACACGATGCCGGCCAGGTCGATCGCCGCCTCGACGCCGGAGTTGCCGCCGCCGATCACCGCCACCCGCTTGCCCTTGAACAGCGGACCGTCACAGTGCGGGCAGTAGGCCACGCCCTTGTTCTTGTATTCCTGCTCGCCGGGCACGTTGACATTGCGCCAGCGCGCGCCCGTGGAAATGATGACCGTCCTGCTCTTGAGCGACCCGCCATTGGCCAGCTGCACCTCGACCAGGCCGCCCGGCGTCGTCGCCGGCACCAGCTTCTCGGCGCGCTGCAGGTTCATCACGTCGACGCCGTAATCCTTGACGTGCGACTCCAGCGCCATCGAGAACTTCGGGCCGTCGGTCGACAGCACGGAGATGTAGTTCTCGATCGCCAGCGTGTCATTGACCTGGCCGCCGAAGCGCTCGGCCGCGATGCCGGTGCGGATGCCCTTGCGGGCGGCATACACCGCCGCCGCGGCGCCAGCGGGACCGCCGCCGACGATCAGCACGTCATACGGGTCCTTGGCCGACAGCTTGGCGGCGTCCTTGGCCGCCGCGCCAGTGTCCAGCTTCGCGGCGATCTCCTCGACCGTCATGCGGCCCGAGCCGAATTCCTGGCCGTTCAGGTAGACCGTCGGAACGGCCATGATCTCGCGGGCATTGACCTCGTCCTGGAACAGCGCGCCGTCGACGATCACCGTCTTGATGCGCGGATTCAGCACCGACATCAGCGACAGCGCCTGCACGACGTCCGGGCAGTTGTGGCAGGTCAGGGACATGTAGACCTCGAAGGCGTAGTCGCCGTCCAGGCCCTGGATCTGGTCGATCACCGATTGCTCGACCTTGGGCGGGTGGCCGCCGGTCCACAGCAGCGCCAGCACCAGCGAGGTGAACTCATGGCCCAGCGGGATGCCGGCGAAACGCAGGCTCTGCTCGGTGCCCGTGCGCTTGAGGCTGAACGAGGGCTTGCGCGCATCGTTGCCGTCCAGGCGCAGCGTGATCTTGTCGGACATCGCGGCGATGTCCTGAAGCAGTTGCTTCAGCTCGGCGGAGCTCGCGGAGTCGCTCAAGGAGGCTTCGATCTCGAACGGCAGCGTCACCCGCTCCAGGTAGGCCTTGAGCTGCGCCTTCAGGTTGTCGTCCAACATCGTTGCTTCCTTTCAAATTGCTTCAAGCGACTTCGAGAACTGGCCCCCCTTGCAGGTTGAAGGGGCGGCCGAACGCCGTCCCGCGGACCGACGGGGTCCACGAGCGACGCTTCTGCAGTGAGGGGGAGAGGACAGTCCTCATCCGGGTCACCGGTCGGGGGAAGGTCCTTCCTTGGAAGGACGCTTCACCCCTGTGGGCGAGATCCTCAGATCTTGCCGACCAGGTCCAGCGACGGGGCGATGGTCTTGTCGCCTTCGTTCCACTTGGCCGGGCAGACCTGGCCCGGGTTCTTGGCGACGTACTGGGCAGCCTTGAGCTTGCGCAGGGTCTCCTTGACGTCGCGGGCGATGGCGTTGTCATGTACTTCCAGGGTCTTGATCACGCCTTCCGGGTTGATCACGAAGGTGCCGCGCAGCGCCAGGCCTTCTTCCGGGATGTGCACGCCGAAGGCGTTGGTCAGCGCGTGCGTCGGGTCGCCGACCAGCGGGAACTTGGCCTTGCCGACGGCCGGCGAGGTCTCGTGCCACACCTTGTGCGAGAAGTGCGTGTCGGTGGTGACGATGTAGACCTCGGCGCCCAGCTTCTGGAACTCGCCATAGTTGTCGGCGGCGTCTTCGACTTCGGTCGGGCAGTTGAAGGTGAAGGCGGCCGGCATGAAGATCAGCACGGACCACTTGCCCTTGAGCGACTCTTCCGTGACCTCGATGAACTTGCCGTTGTGGAACGCTTGGGCCTTGAAGGGTTGGACTTGGGTGTTGATCAGGGACATTGCTTGGTCTCTCGAGTCAGGGTTGATGGGATGGACGGAATGATAGGGGGCCGCTGCTATCGACGGGGTTGAATTCCCCAATGCAGCCTATTGCCAATCCCTATTGAGCCAAACTATCAAAACAGCTTTATGCGATAGCAAAAGCGTCACACGGCAGTCATGCGGCAGTGGCCGCGTCTGCCGATCCTGTCGCCCGATTGGCTTACAGCGCCTCGAGCGCCAGCAGTTCCTCCACCGTCTGGCGGCGGCGGATCAGGCGGTCGGAGTCGCCGTCCACCAGCACCTCGGCGATCAGCGGCCGGCTGTTGTAGTTGCTGGACATCGACGCGCCGTACGCGCCGGTGTCGTGGATGACCAGCAGGTCGCCGACCTGCGCTTGCGGCAATTCCCGCGCCAGCACCACCCCGCCCTCGGCCTGGGTGAAGACGTCACCCGACTCGCACAGCGGTCCGGCGACGACCGTCGGTCGCACCGGCCGCTCCTGGCCATCCGCGGCAAGCAGGCTCATCGCGTGGTAGCTGCCGTACATCGCCGGGCGCATCAGTTCATTGAAGCCGGCATCCACCAGCAGGAAGTGCTGGCGGCCCTGGGTCTTCACGGCGCGCACTTCGGCGAGCAGCACCCCCGATTCGGCGACCAGGTAGCGGCCCGGTTCCAGTTCGAGCGCCAGGCGATGGCCGATGACGTTTTCGGCCTCCTTGCGGGCGGCATCCCACAGGCTGAAGTAATGGGCGGTGTCGATCGGCTCGCCACCCGCCTGATAGGGGATGGAAAGCCCCCCTCCGGCGGAGATCGCCTGCAGGTCCTGGCCGGCGCCCCGGACGACCCGCACCAGCTCGACCATGGCGCCGCATACGCGGCCCAGATGCGCGTAATCCACCCCGGAGCCGATGTGCATGTGCAGCCCGATCAGCGTGAGTCCGCGCCGCGCGATGACGGCCAGTGCCTCGCCCAGTTGCTCATGCCAGATGCCGTGCTTGCTGTGCTCGCCGCCGGTGTTGGTCTTGTTGCTGTGGCCATGGCCGAAGCCGGGATTCAGGCGCAGCCACACCGGGTGACCGGGCGAGACTTCGCCGAGTTGCTCCAGCATGTCGATCGAGCCGGCATTGACCGGGACGCGATGCGCCACGACGGTCGCCAGCGTCTCGCGGTCGAGCAGGTCGGCGGTGAACACGATGTCCGAGTGGACCGCGTCCGCGCCAGTGCCCACGGTGTAGCCGGCGGCCAGCGCGCGCAGCACCTCGCCGCGCGACACCGAATCCACCTTCACGCCCTGCTCCCGCATCAGCCGCAGGATGTGGGTGTTGGAGCAGGCCTTCTGGGCGAAGCGGACGGTGTCGAAGCCCTTCAGCGCGGCGATGCGCTCACGGATGACCGCCGCGTCGTACACCCAAAGCGGCGTGCCATGGCGGACGGCGAGCGCGCGCAGCTGTTGTTCGCGGGCGGGGGTGAGGACTTGCGGCATCTCGGCGTTCCTTTTGGGGTGTATTCAGACTGCCGCAAGCATCGTCGCCTCGGATCATTCAATCAAATGCTTTGTTTTCCTTGTCGGATTCATTCCTGATATGGACTGATATGCTGGACCGATGCCGCTCCCGATCACGCATCGTCATATCGAAGTCTTCCGCGCCGTCATGACCGCCGGCAGCGTCACGGGCGCGGCGCAACTGCTCTTCACCTCCCAACCCACGGTGAGCCGCGACCTGGCGCGCATGGAGTCGCTGCTGGGTTACGTCCTCTTCGACCGCGCGCCCGGCCGACTGCGGCCCACCGCGCGGGCGATGGCGCTGTTCGACGAAGTCCAGCGCGCCTATCAGGGCCTGGACCAGGTGGTGGCGCGCGCGCAGGCGCTGGGACGGGCCGAGGACGAACGGCTGCAGGTGCTGACGCTCCCGGCGCTGGCGCATGCGCTGCTGCCCGCCGCGAGCGCCGACTGGGCGGGTCGCCATCCGCAGGCCGGCTTGACGCTGACGCCGCAGGAGTCCCCGCTGCTCGAGGAATGGATGGCGGCGCAGCGCTTCGACATCGGCCTGAGCGAGGTCTCCGCGACCGTGCCCGGCACGCGCAGCGAGACGCTGGCGGAACTCGACGAGGTCTGCGTGCTGCCGGCGGGCCATCGCCTGCTCGAACGCGCGGTGCTGACGCCGCGGGACTTCGACGGCGAGCGCTTCGTCAGCCTGTCGTCGGAGGATCCCTATCGCCGCCAGTTCGACGCGATCTTCGCGGCCGCCGGCGTCCAGCGCCGGCTGCAACTGGAGACGCACAGCGCGATCGCCGTGTGCGCGCTGGTCCAGGAGAACCTGGGAATCGCGCTCGTGAATCCGTTGACGGCGCGCGCCTGCGCCGGACCTGGACTGCACATCCGACCGCTCTCGGTCTCGGTGCCCTTCCGCATCCAGGCCCTGTGGGCACTGCACCGTCCCGGCCACGCGCTGGCGCAGGACTTCATCGACGCGGTGAAGCGCGCCCTCGCGCCCGCCATCGCCGCGCAAGCCACCGACGGCGCCAAACGACAACGGCGCTGACCGCGAGGCCAGCGCCGTTCAGGGGGATGGGTTCGACATGGTCAGCCGGTCCACTCGAAGGACCGGCCCGCCTCAGCGGCGGATCACTGATTGGCGACGGACCGCAGCACCGGCGCGGCTGCCGGCATCGACAGGAAGCGCGCGCGGATCGACTGCTCGATGCCCGCCGCGTCCAGGCCGCACTGGGCCATCAGCTTGCCGGGCTCGCCGTGCTCCACGTACTCGTCGGGCAGGCCCAGCTGCAGCACCGGCACCGCCAGGCCTTCCGCCTGCAGCGCTTCCAGCACCGCGCTGCCGGCACCGCCCATGACGCAACCGTCCTCGACGGTCACCAGGGCATCGTGCGTGCGGGCCAGTTCCTTGACGAGCTGGACGTCCAGCGGCTTCACGAAGCGCATGTTGGCGACGCTCGCGTCCAGCGCCTCGGCCGCCTTCAGCGCCGGGTGCAGCAGCGTGCCGAAAGCCAGGATCGCCACGCGCGGCGCGGCGCGGCCGGCGGTCTGCGGCAGCGACGACTGACGACGCATCTCGCCCTTGCCCCAGGGCAAGGCGACCATGTCCTTCTTGATCTCGGCGCCGATGCCGGCACCGCGCGGGTAGCGGACCGTCACCGGGCCGTCGTGCAGGTGACCGGTGTACAAGGCCTGGCGGCACTCGTTCTCATCCGACGGCGTGATCACGCTCATGTTCGGAATGCAGCGCGTGAAGGCGATGTCGTAGTTGCCGGCATGCGTCGCGCCGTCGGCGCCGACCAGGCCCGCGCGGTCGAGCGCGAACAGCACCGGCAGGTTCTGCAGCGCCACGTCGTGGACCAGTTGGTCGTAGCCGCGCTGCAGGAAGGTCGAGTAGATCGCCACCACCGGCCGCAGGCCCTCACAGGCCAGGCCACCGGCGAAGGTGATCGCGTGCTGCTCGGCGATGCCGACGTCGTAGTAGCGCGTCGGGAAGCGCTTGTGGAACTCGACCATGCCCGAGCCCTCGCGCATCGCCGGCGTGATGCCGACCAGCGTCGGATCGGCCTCGGCCATGTCGCAGAGCCAGTCGCCGAAGACCTGCGTGAAGGTCTTCTTCGCCGGCGTGGTGGACGGCTTGATGCCTTCGGCCGGGTTGAAGGGCGTGGGGCCGTGGTACTTGACCGGGTCGGCCTCGGCCAGCTTGTAGCCCTGGCCCTTGCGCGTGACCAGGTGCAGGAACTGCGGACCCTTCTTGTCGCGCAGGTTCTCCAGCGTGGGGATCAGCGCGTCCAGGTCGTGGCCGTCGATCGGGCCGACGTAGTTGAAGCCGAATTCCTCGAAGATCGTGCCGGGCACGAACATGCCCTTGGTGTGCTCCTCGAAGCGGCGCGCGAATTCATACAGCGGCGTGTGCTTGAGCACCGACTTCGCGCCCTCGCGCGCGGCGGCGTAGAACTTGCCGCTCATCAGCCGGGTGAAGTACTTGTTCAGCGCGCCCACCGGCGGGCTGATCGACATGTCGTTGTCGTTCAGGATCACCAGCACGTCGCCCAGCAGGCCGCCATGGGCGACGCCGGCGTTGTTCAGCGCCTCGAAGGCCATGCCGGCGGTCATCGCGCCGTCGCCGATGATCGCCACCACGCGGCGCGATTCACCCTTGAGCTTGGCGCCCATCGCCATGCCGTGCGCGGCCGAGATCGAGGTGCTCGAGTGCGCCGTGCCGAAGGTGTCGTACTCGCTCTCGTCGCGGCGCGGGAAGCCGGAGATGCCCCCCTGCTGGCGCAGCGTGGCCATCGCGTCACGGCGGCCGGTGAGGATCTTGTGCGGATAGGTCTGGTGACCCACGTCCCACACCAGCCGGTCGCGCGGCGTGTCGTAGACGTAATGCAGCGCGATCGTCATCTCGACGGTGCCGAGGTTCGACGACAGGTGGCCGCCGGTCTTGGACACGCTGTTCAGGATGTGCGCGCGGACCTCGTCCGCCAGTTGCGGCAACTGGCTGCGCGACAGGCGCCGCAGGTCCGCGGGGCTGTCGATCGCGCCGAGCAGCGTCTGCGAAGCCGTCGCGGTGGTGGTGTTCTCGCTCATGACCTGGCCTCTCTCTCGCCGGTTCAGTTGTCGCGCTCGACCACCTTGTCAGCCAGCAGGCTGAGCCAGGCGGTGTCGGCCAGGCCGCTGGCGGCGAGGGCCTGATGGGCCTCGTCGCGCAGGCGCAGCGCATAGGCGCGGGCGGGCTCCAGGCCCAGCACGCTGACGTAGGTCGGCTTGTTGTTGTCCTGATCCTTGCCGGCGGTCTTGCCGAGCACGTCACTGTCCTGGGTGACGTCCAGGATGTCGTCGACGACCTGGAAGGCCAGGCCGATCGCGGCGCCGTAGCGGCTCAGCGCCTCCCAGGCGGCGGGGGGCAGGTCGCCGCTCGCCGCGCCCATCAGGACGCTGGCCTGCAGCAGGACGCCGGTCTTGCGGCGGTGCATGTCGCGCAAGGCGGCCTCGTCCAGCGGCTTGCCGATGCTGGCCAGGTCGATCGCCTGGCCGCCGGCCATGCCGTCATAGCCGCTGGCGCGCGCCAGCAGGCGGCAGAGCTTCGCCTGCAGCGCGGGCGGGAGGCCCTCGTCCGGCGTCAGCACGTCGAAGGCCAGCGCCTGCATCGCGTCGCCGGCCAGCATGGCCTGCGCCTCGCCGTACTGCACGTGCAGCGTCGGCTTGCCGCGGCGCAGCACGTCGTTGTCCATGCAGGGCATGTCGTCGTGCGCCAGCGAATAGGCATGGATCAGTTCCACCGCGCAGGCCGCGCGCAACGCCGCCTCGCGCTGCCCGCCGACGGCTTCCGCCGCGGCCAGCACCAGCAGCGGACGCAGGCGCTTGCCGGCGCCCAGCACCGCGTAGCGCATGGCCTCACCGAGGCCGGCCGGGGCGCCCGCGGGCACCCAGGCCTCCAGCGCCTGCTCGACTTCCTCAAGCGACTGCTTCACCCAACGTTCGAAGACACCGGCATCCAATTACTCTTCTCCCCAAGCCTGCGCGCCGCCACCTTCGATGACCTGTACTTGTTGTTCGACGGCCTGGAGCCGCGCGCGGCAGTAGTTGAGCAATGCGGCCCCCCGCTGGTAACTGGCCAGTAACTGGTCCAGCGGCAGTTGACCGGCCTCCATGGCCTGCACCAGACGTTCCAACTCCTCGACCGCCAATTCATAACTGGCGGGCTCCTGCTCCTGGGACGTGGGCGGCGCCGACTTGGCGCTGGCGGAAGGCTTGCTCATTTCAAAACGCGAAAAGGCCGATTGTAAGCACCGGCACTCCCCCGCCTGGGGTCCGACTGTCGGGGGATGTGAATCGAGCGCCACAGGCGTCAGCGGGTGTTTCCGGGTGACGGACCGCTTCGTCGGCCTCCTGCCTCCCCCTGAAGGGGCGGTCCGGGTACAATCACCGGTTCCTTTGCCTGCTCCGTTGTCCCCCAAAGGGCCCGGCAGTCATCGGGGCGACTTCCCGGCCGGGGCCCCAACCGCGTTCGCTCGCGGCGCCGCGCGGCCATCGCCCCCGAGCTCCGGCAGCGTCCGGCGTTGTTTCACTCAGTCCCACATGCCGGCCCGTCCAATCTGGGGGGCGGCCGGTCACGGTTGACATTGGTGTCTTGGAGACCCTCTTGGATCATGTCCGACCTGAGCATCCCTCTCAGCCCGCTTGAACGCAGCACGGCCCCCAGCCACCTCCAGCTGCCTGTCACCTCCTACTTCGACGAGGACCTGTTCCGCCGCGAACAGGAACTGATCTTCCAGCACGGTCCCCGCTACCTCGGCCATGCGCTGGCCGTGCCCGAGGTCGGCGACTACTACGCCCTGCCGCAGGAAGGCGAAGGTCGGGCGATCGTGCGCGGCCCGCAGGGCCTGGAGCTGATCTCCAACGTCTGCCGCCACCGCCAGGCGGTGATGCTGCGGGGCCGCGGCAACACGCGCAGCCACATCGTCTGCCCGCTGCACCGCTGGACCTACGACCTCAAGGGCGAGCTCGTCGGCGCGCCCCACTTCAAGCAGGACCCCTGCCTGCACCTGAACCGCTACAAGATCCGCGAGTGGAACGGCCTGCTGTTCGAGGACAACGGCCGCGACATCGCCGCCGACCTGGCCCGGCTGGGCCCGCGCGGCGCGCTGGACTTCAGCGGCTACCAGCTCGACAAGGTCCATGTCCACGAGTGCGACTACAACTGGAAGACCTTCATCGAGGTCTACCTGGAGGACTACCACGTCGGCCCGTTCCACCCGGGGCTGGGCCAGTTCGTCGCCTGCGACGACCTGGCGTGGGAGTTCGGTCGCGACTATTCGGTGCAGACGGTCGGCGTCAACAAGGCGCTGGAAAAGCCGGGCTCCGCGGTCTACGCCAAGTGGCATGAGCAGGTGCTGGGTTTCTCGGGCGGGCAGTCGCCCGACCAGGGCGCGATCTGGCTGACCTACTACCCCAACATCATGGTGGAGTGGTACCCCAACGTGCTGGTGGTCTCGACGCTGTTCCCCAAGGGCGCGCAGAAGACCACCAACATCGTGGAGTTCTATTACCCCGAGGAAATCGTCGCCTTCGAGCGTGACTTCGTCGAAGCCCAGCAGGCGGCCTACATGGAAACCTGTGTCGAGGACGACGAGATCGCGCTGCGCATGGACGCCGGCCGCAAGGCGCTGATGGAGCGGGGCGACAACGAGGTCGGCCCGTACCAGACGCCGATGGAGGACGGCATGAAGCACTTCCACGAGTGGTACCGGGCGCTGATGAAGCGCTGATCGGTCCCCGCCCCGTCCCCACCCGCATCGCCCCCCGGTGCGCACAACGCCCCGCTCTTGCGGGGCGTTCGCTTTTGCGGGTCCCCACAACAGGGCGGGCCGGCCTTCGGCGCGAGAATCCCCCGCATGTCTGCACCCCTTCTGATGGTGTTGGCGACCTTGCTGTTCGCCACCATGGGCGTCTGCGTCAAGCTGGCCTCGGCCTACTACGGCGCCGGCGAAATCGTCATGTACCGCGGCCTGGTCGGCACGCTGTTCCTGTTCGCGATGACGCGGGTCAAGGGGCTGTCGCTGAAGACCACCGTGCCGGCGATGCACTTCTGGCGCAGCCTGTCGGGCGTGATCGCGCTGTCGCTGTGGTTCTTCGCGATCAGCAAGCTGCCGCTGGCCACCGCGATGACGCTCAACTACATGTCGTCGGTGTGGATGGCGCTGTTCCTGATCGGCGGGGCGGTGCTGATGGGCGCGGCCAAGGTCGATCCCCGGCTGATCATCACGGTGCTGCTGGGCTTCCTCGGCGTCGGCCTGGTGCTGCAGCCGGCGATGGAGGACCAGCAGGTCTGGCACGGCCTGGCGGGCCTGGCGTCCGGCATGCTGTCGGCGATGGCCTACCTGCAGGTGACGTCGCTGGGCCGCGCCGGCGAGCCCGAGTACCGCATCGTCTTCTACTTCTCGATGGGCGGCGTGGTCGCGGGCGCCCTGACGACCATCGCCTCGCACGGCGGCTGGCATGGCCACACCTGGACCGGCGCGGCGCTGCTGCTGGCCGTCGGCGTGCTGGCCACGGCGGCCCAGCTGCTGATGACGCGCGCCTACGGCACCGGCAAGCCGCTGGTGAACGCGTCGCTCCAATACCTGGGCATCGTGTTCTCGGCGTTGTATGGTGTGCTCCTTTTCGGCGACCGGCTGGGCCTGGCCTCCTGGATCGGCATCCTGCTGATCGTGGGCGCGGGCCTGGGGGCGACGCTGTTGCGCGCCCGGAACACCCCCAAGGACGCCCAGCACTCGGTCCAGGAATCCTGAAGCGCCATGACGACCTCCGCGACGACCCCGACCAGCTCCGCAGTCTCCGCCCCCACTCCCCCCCGCCTTGATGGCCTGATCTCCGTCGGGCAGTTGCAGGCGCTGCTGGCGTCCGACGCACCGCCGCTGGTCGTCGATGTCCGCTTCGACCTGACCGACACCTCGGCCGGCGAGCGCGCCTACGCCGCCGGCCACATTCCTGGCGCCTTCTACCTCCACCTGGACCGCGACCTCAGCGGCCCGAAGCAGGACGCCTTCGGCGTTTTCCGCGGCCGCCATCCGCTGCCGGACCGGGCCGCCTTCGCCGCCCTGCTGGGGGAACTGGGCCTGCGTTCGGGCCGAACCCTGGTGGCCTACGACGCGGCCGACGGCATGTACGGCGCGCGGGTCTGGTGGATGCTGCGCTGGCTGGGCCATGCGGACGTCGCGGTGCTGGACGGGGGCTTCGCGGCCTGGCAACAGGCGGGGGGCGCGGTGAGCACCGACCTGCCCACCGCCACGGCCGGCGCCTTCACGCCGGGCGCTCCGCTCGAGGAACCGCTCAGCGCGCAGGAGCTGCTCGGCCAGCTCGGCAAGGTCCGGCTGATCGATGCCCGTGCCGGTGAGCGCTTTCGCGGCGAAGTCGAGCCGCTCGATGCCCAGGCCGGCCACATCCCGGGCGCGACGAACCGCTTCTTCAAGTCCAACCTGAGCGCCGACGGCCGGTTCAAGGCGCCGTCGCTGCTGCGCGAGGAGTTCGCGGCGCTGCTGGGCCCCCAAGGGGCGGACGCGACCGTGCACCAGTGCGGGTCGGGCGTGACGGCCTGCCACAACCTGCTGGCGATGCACCATGCCGGGCTGTCCGGCAGCCGGCTCTATCCCGGCTCCTGGAGCGAATGGAGCGCCAACCCGCGTTTCCCGCTGGCGAAAGGCTGACGGACGGCCCTTATTGACAACGCGCATGGCGCGAGCACCATGGGAAGCTCAGACTGCGACGGCAAGCCCTGACCCCACTTCGGTGGGAGCCCGGCCCACCCAGCCCACCCGCTCGTTTGAAGGAGGCTCGCCATGTTCCAGCGCATCCTGATCCCCACCGACGGCTCCGACATCACCGCCAAGGCGATCGATACCGCCGTCAAGCTCGCGAAGTTCCACGGCGCCAAGCTGTTCGCCATCAGCGTCAAGGAACCCTTCCCCTACAGCGCCGTGTCGGAGATGCAGCCGACGCCGCCCCAGGAGTTCTTCGACGCCCAGGAGCGCATCGCGCAGGAACGCCTCGGACAGGTGCTGGCGCTGGCGCGCGGCCAGGGCCTGGAGATCGAAGCCCACAGCGTGGAGGCGCTGCATCCCTGGGAAGCCATCATCGAGCACGCCAAGCGCGTCGATGCCGACCTGCTGGTGATGGCCACGCACGGGCGGCGCGGGCTGCAGGCGCTGCTGCTCGGCAGCGAAACGCAGAAGGTGCTGACCCACTGCGCCTTCCCGGTACTGGTGGTGCACGGCGAGGGAGCGTCGCCGTCCCAATAAGGCACTCCCCGGCACGCCACATGACCGCAGCGCCCTCCCGGGCGCTGCCGGCTGGCTTCAGTGGGAGTGCTTCCCGCCCACGACGATCAGCACGAAGACGATGCCCACGCCCAGCCACAGCAGCTGCAGCGCGGTGTCCTTCCAGGGCAGCCGGCGCTGAAGCTGCGGGATCAGATCGGCGACCGAGACATAAACGAAGCTGCTGGACGCCGCCACCAGCAGGTAGGGGAACAGCTGCTGCCACGGCCCGACGATGTAGTAGCCGACCAGCCCGCCGACCACCGCCGCCATGCCGGACACCGCATTGAAGAACAGCGCCTTCTTGCGCGAGAACCCCGCGTTCAGCAGCACGATGTAGTCGCCGACCTCCTGCGGGATCTCATGCGCCACGATCGCCATCGCGGTGACCCAGCCCAGATGATGATCCGCGAGGAACGCGGCCGCGATGATGATCCCGTCGCAGAAGTTGTGGATCGAATCCCCCACCAGCACCGACAACCCACCCCGCCCGGCCTGTTCCCGGTCGAAATGGTGATGGTGGTGGTGCCCGTCCCCCTCGTGGTGGTGGGTGTGGCGGTAGAGCTCGGCCTTCTCCAGCAGGAAGAAGAACATCAGCCCGCCCAGCAGCGCCAGGAAGAGGTTGTGCGGATCGGCACCGCTCTCGAAGGCCTCCGGCAGCACATGCAGCAGCGCGGTCGACAGGAGCACGCCGGTGGACAGGCTCACCAGGTGCTTCACGATGCGGCTCAGCAGGCCGACCGTCAGCATCGCCGCGATCGTCACGGAGGCCAGACCGCCAGCGAAGGTCACCAGCAGGATGTAGGTCAGGGTCATGGATAAAAAAGGCGCACCACGTGGGGTGCGCCGGATGGGGTTCCGAAAATTGTCTCAGAGTCGTCAAGCCCCCCTTGCGCCGGGGACGTTCACACCCCGTGCTGCTTGAACCAGGCCTGGCAGCGCGCCCATCCATCCTTGGCGGGATCGGGCCGGTAGCTGGGGCGGTAATCGGCATGGAAGGCGTGGCCGGCGTCAGGGTAGACGACAAACTCGCTGGCCTTGGCCGCCGCGCTGCCTTGTTTGAGCGCCTCCTGCATCGCGGCGACGGTCGAGACCGCGATGCCGTTGTCCTGCGCACCGTACAAGCCCAGCACCGGGGCGTTCAGCTGGGCCGCGACGTCGATCGGGTGCTTGGGCGTCATCGCATTGGTCTGGCCTTGCAGGCGGCCGTACCACGCCACGCCGGCCTTCAGCTCGCGGCTGTGGGCGGCGTACAGCCAGACGATCCGGCCGCCCCAGCAAAAGCCGGTGATCCCCAGCTTGGAGGTGTTGCCGCCCATTCCCTTCGCCCAGGCCACCGCCGCGTCCAGGTCGTTCAGGACCTGCGCGTCAGGTGTGCGTTGGATGATCTCGGTCTGCAGCTTGGCGATGTCCGAATAGACCTTCGCATCGCCTTGACGCGCGAACAGGTCGGGCGCGACCGCCAGGTAGCCCAGCTTGGCGAAGCGGCGCGCGACGTCGGCGATGTGCTCGTGCACGCCAAAGATCTCGCTGACCACCAGCACCACCGGCGCCTGCTTCTTGCCCGCCGGCTGCGCGACATAGGCCGGCATCTTGAAGTCGCCGACCGGGATGCTGACCGGACCGGCATCCAGGCCCTGCGCGTCGGTGGTGACCGTCTGCGCCGTCACCGGCAGCACCGCCGCGGCGAAGCCGCTGCCCACCGCGGTACCGACGAAGGCCCGGCGACTGAAACCCCGGCCCGGCGCCAGCGTGTCGATGTCGTCGCGGATCGCGTCGGCGAGTTCAGGGGACAGGCCGGCGGCATCGGCGCGGGAATCGGAATTCGTCATCTGCAGCTCCTCGTGGGGAATGCGGGGTGGAATGGATCCGAAGGTTCCGGACGGAACGCCGGATGCTATCCCGGTCGGCCGCCGGGCACCGGACCACGGCGTCGCGACAGCACGATGAAAGCACTTGGTTCCCGGCGGGCGGGCCAAAGACCGCGACAATCGCGCCCCATGACGCAAGCGCAAGTTCCTCCGATCCTGGCCGCCATCGACATGGGCTCCAACAGCTTCCGGCTTGAGCTGGCCCAGTTGCAGCACGGGCACTACCGCCGGCTGGACTACCTGAAGGAAACGGTGCGGCTGGGCGCGGGCCTGGATGCGATGAGCATGCTGACCGAAGAGGCAGCCCAGCGCGGCCTGGACTGCCTGCGGCGCTTCGCCGAGCGGCTCGCCGACCTGCCCGGCCGCCAGGTGCGCGCGGTGGCGACGCAGACGCTGCGTGAGGCGCGCAACCGCAACGCCTTCCTGGCGCGGGCGCAGGAGGTGCTGGGCCATCCGATCGAAGTCATCTCGGGCCGCGAGGAAGCGCGCCTGATCTACGCGGGCGTGGCGCGGCTGCAGACCGCGGAAGACCCCCGCCTGGTCATCGACATCGGCGGCCGATCCACCGAGATGATCCTGGGCCGCGGGCCGCAGCCGCTCGCCGCCGAATCCTTCCAGATCGGCAGCGTCAGCCTCTCGATGCGCTTCTTCCCCGACGGCCGCTTCACCGCCGAGGCCTTCCGCGCCGCGCAGGTCGCCGCCGGCGCCGAGCTCGAGGAAGCCATCACCCAGTTCTCCCGGCAGGCCGCGCAGCCGCGCTGGAAGCAGGCCCTGGGCTCGTCGGGCACCGTCGGCGCGGTGGCCCAGATCCTCGCGGCCAACAACGTCAGCCCCGACGGCTCCATCACCCTCGACGGCCTGCGCTGGTGCATCGAGCAGTGCCTGCTCGCCGGGCGCATCGACGCGCTCAAGCTGCCCGGCCTCAAGGACGACCGGCGCGCCGTCGTCGGCGGCGGACTCTGCATCCTCTACACGCTGCTCACCCACTTCGACATCGAGCGCCTCCACCCCGCCAAGGGCGCGCTGCGCCAAGGCGTCATCTTCGACCTCGCCGAGCGCCTCGATCCCCGCCTGCTCGCCGCCGGGCGCGACATGCGCGAACAGTCCGTCGCCGAACTCCAGCGCCGCTTCGCCGTCGACCGCGCTCAGGCCGGCCGCGTCCAGCAGATCGCCCAGCGGCTTCATGCGCAGCTCGCGCCGAAAGCCGAGGAAGAACATCGTCGCGAACTCGGCTGGGCCGCCGCGCTGCATGAGATCGGCATGATGGTCTCCCACCATGACCACCATCGCCACAGCGCCTACCTGCTCTCCCACGTCGACGCGCCAGGCTTCTCCCAGAATCAGCTCCGGCGCCTCGGAGACCTGGCGCTCGGTCAGCGGGGAGGACTCCGCAAGCTCGAAGAACAGCTCCAGGAAGAACCCATGATCTGGCAGCTGCTGGCGTTGCGACTCGCCGCCATCAAGTGCCATGCGCGCAGCGAGGTCGACGCGACAGCCATCAAGCTGCGGCGCGAAGGGATGAACGTCATCATCGAAATGCGCAAGGGCTGGGCCGAAGCACATCCGCGGGCGCATTACCTGCTGCGCGAAGAATTGGACGCGTGGGGCAAGATCGGGCGCGTGCAGTTGGCGTTGGAGGCTTGAGGCCAATGCGCTGACTGCAAGCGGGCGAGCGCGACAGGCATGGCCTGGGCCGGCGACTCGTGTCGGGCGGACGCCAACTCGCTCTGCTCACCTTCGGTTCGCGACGCTCAAACAGACGGCGTCCAAGTCAGTCATCCAGCCCGACACGAGTCGCCGGCCCAGGCCATGCCCGTCCAGAAACAGAGGTGGACGGCGTGGAGGTGGGCGTGAACCTCGCGGGGACTTGGTCAGGGGTCCTCGTGGTACAGGCGCATCAGGGCCTGTTGCGCGCTGACGTGCAGCGAGGAATCCTCGGCGCCAATGCGCTGCGAGGTGCCGTCCGGGCCCAGTTGCCACGCGTCCAGACTGTCGTGCAGGTAGGGGGTCAGGCCCTCGTCGATGACGCGCTGGCGCAGCTTCGGATCAGTGATCGGCCAGGCCACCTCGATGCGACGCAACATGTTGCGCGCCATCCAGTCCGCGCTCGACAGGTACAAGGCCTCCTGCTCCTCCTTGCCCCAGCGGAAATAAAAGATCCGCGAGTGCTCGAGGAAGCGACCCACCACCGAGCGCACCAGGATGTTGTCCGTCTCGCCCGGCAGGCCCGGCGGCAACATGCACGCGCCACGCACGATCAGGTCCACCTTCGCGCCCGCGCGGCCCGCCCGCACGATCCCGTTGATGAGCTCCGCATCAGTCAGCGCATTGATCTTCAGAACCACCCGCGCCGGCTCGCCGCGCCGCGCCGCCTCCTCCACCTGCGACAGCAGCTCGACCATCGTCCGGTGCAGGTTGAACGGCGCGAGCAGCAGCTTCTTCGGCGCCTTGAACTTCGACAGCGACGCCAACTGGCGGAACACCAGATCCATGTCCGCCGTCATCTCGGCATCGGCCGTCAGGTAGCCGAGGTCCGTGTAGAAACGCGCCGTCTTCGGGTTGTAGTTGCCAGTCGACAAGTGGCCGTAACGCCGCAGCTTGCCGCCCTCCCGGCGCGTGATCAGCATCAGCTTGGCATGCGTCTTCAGGCCGACGATGCCGTACACCACCTGCGCGCCGACCGCCTCCAGCCGCTCCGCCCAGTTGATGTTGGCCTCCTCGTCGAAGCGCGCCTTCAGCTCGACGACCGCGAGGACCTCCTTGCCGCGACGCGCCGCCTCGATCAGCAGGTCCGCCAGCACGGACTGGCTGCCGGTGCGGTAGATCGTCTGCTTGATGGCCAGGACGTCCGGATCCTCGACCGCCTCGCGCAGCAGCTGCACCACCGGCTCGAAGCTCTCGAACGGGTGATGCAGCATCACGTCGCCCTTGGTCCGCAGCTTGTCCAGGATCGATTTGCCCCGCGGCAGCCGCCCGGTCGGCCAACTCGGTTCATAGGGCCGGAAACGCAGGTCCTCGGCATCCGTCTGGTCGATCAGCTCGTTCAGGCGCACCAGGTTGACCGGCCCGTTGACCCGGTACAGCGCCGCCTCCGGCAGGTCGAATTGCTCGAGCAGGAAGCGCGAGAGCTCCTCCGGGCAGGTGTTGACCACCTCGAGCCGCACCGCGCGCCCGAAATGACGCGTCGTGAGGCCCGAGCGCAGCGCATGCCGCAGGTTGGCGATCTCTTCCTCGTCGACCTCCAGGTCCGAATCCCGCGTGACGCGGAACTGCGAGAAGGCCTCGACATGCCGGCCGGGGAACAGCTCCTCGAGGTGGGCGCGGATGACGCTGGTGAGCAGGACGAAGCTCTGCTTGCCGCCGCTGATCGCCGCCGGCACCTTGATCACGCGCGGCAGCACGCGCGGGACCTTGACGATGGCGATGCGGTTGTCGCGTCCGAGCGCGTCCTTGCCCGACAGCCGCGCGATGAAGTGCAGCGACTTGTTGGCCACCTGCGGGAACGGATGCGCCGGGTCCAGGCCCACCGGCACCAGCAGCGGCCGCACTTCCCGCTCGAAGAACCTGCTGACCCACGCGCGGATCTCGTCGGTGCGGTCGGCGTGGTTGAGGATCTGGATGTTGTGCTCGCGCAGCGCGGGCATGACCTGGTCGTTGAAGATCGCGTACTGCTGGTCGATCAGGTCATGGGCCGCGCGTCCCACGCGCTCCACGTCGCGCGGCGTCACCAGGCCGCTGCCGTCCCGCTGCGCATCGAGCATGTCGGCGAAGCGCACCTCGAAGAACTCGTCGAGGTTGCTGGACACGATGCAGATGTAGCGCAGCCGCTCCAGCAGCGGCACGTCGACGCGCTGGGCCTGCGCCAGGACACGCCGGTTGAACTCGAGGATCGCGTTTTCGCGGTTGAGCAGCGGGACATCGGGCAAAGTCATGAACTCATTCTATGAAGCTGGTATGACAAGCCAGTGACCCTCTTTGGAGCCAGTCCGCAGACGAGGCGCAGCCCCGATGACCGACGCCGCGAGTCGTCTGGCGCGGCCCCGGAGTTGGTGATGCGGGGGCCAGGTCGCCCGAAGAGGGGCCCCCTCAGGCGGGTTGGCGCATGGCGGCGGCGAGCGCCTGCGCCGCGTCCTGCTCGGCGCCGGAGCGCTGCCGCTCCGCCCAGTCCAGGATTTCCAGGTGCCCGTCCGCATGCTCGACCAGCGCCGTGAGGCTCTCGACCCAGTCGCCGTCGTTGGCGTAGGTGATGCCGTCGATGTCGCGCAACTCGGCGTGGTGGATATGGCCGCAGATCACGCCGTTGACGCCGCGCTTGCGGGCCTCGCGCGCCAGCGCTTCCTCGAACTCGCTGATGAAGGAGACGGCGCGCTTGACCTTGAGCTTCAGGTACTTGCTCAGGCTCCAGTACGGCAGCCCCAGGCGCGCGCGCATCGAGTTGAGGTGACGGTTCAGCTTGAGCGTGAATTCATAGAGGCTGTCGCCGACGTAGGCCAGCCACTTGGCATGCTGGATGACGCCGTCGAAGAGATCGCCGTGGGTGATCCAGAACTTGCGGCCGTCGGCGGTCTCGTGGATCCACTCGTGCGCCACCTCGATGCCGCCGAAGCTGTGCTGCAGGTACTTGCGCGCGAATTCGTCATGGTTGCCCGGCACGTAGATCACCCGGGTGCCCTTGCGCGCCTTGCGCAGCAGCTTCTGCACCACGTCGTTGTGGGCCTGCGGCCAGTACCAGCTGCGGCGCAGCTGCCAGCCGTCGACGATGTCGCCAACCAGGAAGAGCTGCTCGCACTCGACCTCGCGCAGGAAGTCCAGCAGGGCCCGCGCCTGGCAGCCGGGCGTGCCCAGGTGCAGGTCGGAGATCCACACCGTGCGCACCCGGATCGAGCCGCCCTCTTCCGCCTCGGCCCCAGGCGGTTCTTGCGAGACAGCGGCGGCCATGAGCGTGTCGGTCAGCATGGCCCCACAGGTTGCCGGGGCCGGATGAAAGCTTGATGACCGCCCGATGGGGGGCCTTCCGGGGGAACGCCGATAATCCGCCGCCATGCACCTGATGATCCCCTTCGCCAGTGCGCTGGATCCTCATTTCGAGGGGGCCCTGCGCGAGCTGGAGTTGCCGAACCTGAGCCGCCTGCTCGGGCTGCTGGCACCGGCCGGCGAGGTCGGCGACGCCGACGAGACCACCCCGATCCCTCCCCACGAGCGCTTCCTGGCGCAATCCCGCGGCATCACCGACGACCATCCGCCACTGGCCGCCTGGCGCCTGCGCGCGGCCGGCCACGAGCCCGGCGACGCCGCCTGGGCGCTGCTGACGCCCGCCCACTTCGCCGTCGGCACCGAAGGGGTGACCGCGCTGGGCCCCGCCACGCTGGACCTGTCCGAGGATGAATCGCGCGCCTTCCTCGAAGTGCTCGCCACCGCGCTGTTCCCCGCCGACCAGGGCTGGCGCAGCGCCTGGTTGTCGCCGGGCGAATGGGCGGTCGCGCATGACGACCTGGACGGTCTCGAGGCCGCCAGCGTCGACCGCGTCCTGAATCGCGGCGTCGAGACCTGGTACCCGCGGGCGCGCCGCCTGCGCACGCTACTCAACGAGGTCCAGATGCTGCTGCACGAGCACCCGCTCAACCAGGCCCGCGAGGAGCGCCGGCAACGTCCGCTGAACGCGGTGTGGATCAGCGGCTGCGGCCGCGATCGCGGCACCGCGCCGCCGGCGGACCTGGTGGTCGACGACCGCCTGCGCGGCCCGATGACCAGCGGCGACCTCTACGCCTGGAGCCAGGCCTGGAAGGCCCTCGACGCCGGCCCCATCGCGCAGGCGCTGGCCGCCGTGCGCGAGGGCCGCCGCGTCTCGCTGACACTGGGCGGCGAGCGCCTGGCCCGCACCTGGACGCGCAAGGACGCGGGCAGCTGGCAGCGGCTCAAGGAGCGCTTCGCCCCGCCCCGGCTCAGCGTCGCCACCGCGCTGGAGAACCTGTGAGCAGCCCCCGCCTCCTGATCCGCGACGTCCCGCCGGACTCCGCCCATGCGCTGCAGCAGGCCGGCTTCTCGCCGCTGCTGTCGCGACTCTTCGCCGCGCGCGGCGTGTTGTCGCACGACGAGCTCGACCCGGACCTGAAACACCTGCTGCCGCCCGAAGGCCCTCAGGGCCTGCTGGGCATCGACAAGGCCGCCACGCTGCTGGCCGACGCGATCACGGCGGGCGAGCGCGTGTGCATCGTGGCCGATTACGACTGCGACGGCGCCACGGCCTGCGCGGTGATGCTGCGCGGGCTGGCGCTGCTGGGCGCACGACCGGGCACCCTCGGCTACGTGGTGCCCGACCGCGCGGTCCACGGCTACGGCCTGACGCCGACCATCGTGGAGCTCGCGCTCAAGCAGGAACCCCAGCTGCTGGTGACCGTCGACAACGGCATCGCGAGCCACGCCGGCGTCGCCTTCGCGCGCGCGCTCGGCCTGAAGGTGCTGGTCACCGACCATCACCTGCCCGCGGTCGGCCCCGACGGCGCGCCCACCATCCCCGACGCCGACGCGCTCGTGAACCCCAACCAGCCGGGCTGCCCCTTCCCGAGCAAGAGCCTCGCGGGCGTGGGCGTCGCGTTCTACGTGCTGACCGTGCTGCGCGGCGAATTGCGCCGGCGCGGCGCCTTCGGCGACGGCCCGCCGCCGCGGCTGGACGGCCTGCTGGACCTCGTCGCGCTCGGGACCGTGGCCGACGTGGTGCGGCTCGACGCCAACAACCGGCGGCTGGTCGCGCAGGGCCTGCGCCGCATGCGCGCGGGCCGCATGCAACCCGGCGTGCAGGCGCTGTTCACCGCGGCCGGTCGAGACGCGACGCGGGCCAACAGCTTCGACCTGGGCTTCGCGCTCGGACCCCGCATCAATGCGGCGGGCCGGCTCGAGGACATGACGCTGGGCATCACCTGCCTGACGACCGACGACACCGGCCAGGCGCTGGAGCTCGGCCGCGAGCTGGACCGCATCAACCGCGAGCGCCGCGAGATCGAGGCCGGCATGCAGGAGCAGGCGCTCGCGCTGCTGGAACGGTTGATGACCGACCCGCGCCTGAACGGCGCGCCGCCGCCGGCGCTCGCGCTCTTCGACGCGGACTTCCATGAAGGCGTCGTCGGCATCGTCGCCTCGCGGATCAAGGACCGGCTGCACCGGCCGGTGTTCGTCTTCGCCGAGGGCGCCGACGGACAGCTCAAGGGCTCGGGACGATCGATCCCCGGCTTCCACCTGCGCGACGCGCTGGACCTGGTGTCCAAGCGCCATCCGGAGCTGCTGCGCAAGTTCGGCGGCCACGCGATGGCGGCCGGCTGCACGCTCGCGCCGGGCGGTGTCGAGGCTTTCGCCGCCGCCTTCGAGGCGGTCGCGCGCGAGTGGCTGGACGAGTCCGCGTTGACCCGCACGCTGCGCACCGACGGCCCCTTGCCGCCGGAGGCGTTCTGCGCCGAGACGGTGCAGGAACTCGAGGCGCAGGTCTGGGGCCAGGCCTTCGAGGCACCGCTGTTCTGCGACCGCGTGCAGGTGGTGCACCAACGCCTGGTCGGCGAGCGCCACTTGAAGCTGCGGCTGCGCCAGGGCGCGATGCTGCGCGACGCGATCTGGTTCGGCCGGACCGAGCAGCTGCCCGAGCAGGTCACCCTCGCCTACCGGCTCAGCCTCGACGAATACCAGGGGCAGCAGCGCGTGCAGATGGTGGTGGAGGCGATGGCGGACTGAGCGGAGAAGGGCGACGGAGAAGGGCTAAGCCCCGAGCTCCCGCCGCACCCAGTCGACGATCGCCGCGGCCGGCATGGCGCCGGCCTGCCGCGCGATCTCCTGTCCATCGAGGAACAGCAGCAGCGTAGGAATGCTGCGGATGCCGTAGCGCGCGCTCTGCTGCGGCGCGGCCTCGGTGTCGAGCTTGACGAAGCGCAGTTCCGGCAGCATCGCCGCGGCCTGCTCGAACTGCGGCGCCATCATCTTGCAGGGCCCGCACCAGTCGGCCCAGCAGTCGACGACGACCGGCAACTCGGTGCCCGCGATGAACCGGTCGAAGACCTCCGGCGTGAGCTCCGCCGGCCTGGGCAGCATCAGCGGCGTGCCGCAGCGGCCGCAGTCAGGCGACTCGGCCAGCCGCTCGCGCGGCACGCGGTTCTTCGCCGCGCATGACGGGCAGACGATGTGCAGATGGGTGGCAGCGGAAGCGGTGTCGGTGTCCATGGCGGTCTCGCGTGAAGGCGCCGGCGGGGCGCGGTGAAGCGGCCCCGGCCTGCTTCGAAAGGGCAAATCATGTGCCACCGCGCCGGGTGGCGCCTCCACCGGACGGGGCGGTCCAAGGTACGGCGTTTGCCGCCTTCCGTTCAACGCGAACTCTGTAGAAGGAATCGAAATGCCTGCATACAAGGACGACGGCAAGCTGTGGGTGCTGGTGGCCGACGAGGGCGTGGCCCGCCTGCTCAAGCTGCCGGAGGAAGGCGGCGACCTGGAAGACGTCACCACGCTCACCGATGCCGCTGCGCACGCGGACAAGGCCGACCTGCGCCGCGACGCCGAGGGCCGGCGCGGCAACACCGTGACCTCCTCGGCCGGCGTGGACGAGCTGCACCAGGAAGCCATCGGCTTCGCCACCCGCGTGGCGCGGACGCTGGACGACGGCTTCAACAACGGCGAGGTGACGCAGCTGCGCATCGTCGCCGCGCCACGCTTCCTCGGCCTGCTGCGCAAGGCGCTCAGCCCCCAGGTCGCCAAGCTGGTGATCGACGAGACCAACGTCGACGTCGTCCACGAGAGCCTGGGCGAGCTGACGACGCGGCTCTTCCCCGAGCGCGACTTCAGCAAGCAACGGCCTTGAGCGATCAGGAATCGAGCGCTGGACAGGCCGCGATCGCGGCGGATTTCACGCGCAGGTCATGCTGTAACTGTTTGTCAAAGCGATGACATAGAGGCCGCCCAGAATGGGGACACCGCGCGACGCCCCGCTCGCCGCGGTCCTCCCCATGCCCACCACCCACCTGCAGCCGCCCGACCCGTTGAGCATCGCCCTGTCCGCCTTGATCCGCGACGGCGCGCTGGACATCCATTTCCAGCCGCTCGTCGAAGTGGAGCGGGCCCAGATCCTCGGCTACGAGGCCCTGACGCGCGGGCCGGCGGACACGCCGCTGCATTCGCCGCTGGTGCTGTTCGAGGCCGCGGCCCGGCTCGGCCGTCTGGTGGAGCTGGAACGGCTGGTGGTGCGCCGCGCGCTGCGCCGCTTCAAGGAACTCAAGCTGCCCGGCCAGCTCTTCCTCAACCTGACCGCCGACACGCTGCTGGCCACCAGCGACCGCGGCGCGCTGATCGCCCGCGAGTTCGCGCAGCTCGACCTGCCGGCGTCGCGCGTGGTCATCGAGCTGACCGAGACCCGCCCCATCCTCGAGCCCGAACGGCTGCAGGACAGCATGCGCAGCCTGCGCGAGCTGGGATTCGTCGTCGCGCTGGACGACCTGGGCGAGGGCTTCGCCAGCCTGAAGCGCTGGATGGACATCCGTCCCGACTTCGTCAAGATCGACCGCCACTTCATCGACGGCATCGCGCAGGAGCCGCTCAAGCAGCAGTTCGTCCGCTCGATCCTGGAGATGGCGGCCAGCTCCGGCTGCACCGTCGTGGCCGAAGGCCTGGAGCAGCTCAGCGACCTGACCGTGCTGCGCCGCCTGGGCGTGCCGGTCTGCCAGGGCTACCTGCTCGCACGCCCGAGCGCCGCGCCGCGGGCCGCGCTGCGCGCCGAGGTCGACGCGCTGCTGGCCCCCGAGCACCGGCGCCGCAACGCCGACTGGATGCGGCTGCCGCCCGACGCCATCACCACCGCCGCGCAACTGGCCCGGCGCAGCCACACCGTCACGCCCAAGCTCAACTGCCAGGCCGTCGCCGACATGTTCCAGCGCGACGAGCAGCTGTTCTCGATGCCGGTGCTGGACGAGGCCAACCGGCCCATCGGCATCCTGCGCTCGCTGCAGGTGCTCAAGCGCAGCGCCGAGCGCTACTTCATGGACATCCACGAGAAGCGCTCCTGCACCGCGCTGATGGATGCGCAGCCGCTGATCTTCGACGCCGGCACCTCGCTGCGCGAGATGAGCGACGCGATCTCCAGCCTGGACGACCGCCTGATGGTGGACGGCTTCATCGTCACCCGCGGCGGCGAGTATTTCGGCACCGGCCGCAGCACCGACCTGCTCAAGGCCGTCTCCGACCTGCAGGTCCACAGCGCCCGCTACGCCAACCCGCTGACGCTGCTGCCCGGCAACGTGCCCACCGACCAGCACCTGGACGCGCTGCTGCACGAGGGCCGGGAGTTCGTCGTCGTCGCCTGGGACATCGACCACTTCAAGCCCTTCAACGACGTCTACGGCTACGCGGCCGGCGACGACATCATCAAGCTCTGCGCCCAGATCCTGCAGACCGCCGCCGATCCGGTGCTGGACTTCGTCGGCCACATCGGCGGGGACGACTTCGTGATGGTGCTGGGCTCGCCGGACTGGACCGCGCGCATCACCCGCGTCTGCCGCGAGTTCGACCGCCAGATCCGTCCCTTCTTCTCGGCCGAGCACCAGGCGCTGGGCGGCTACGTCACGCTGAACCGGCAGAACCAGGAGTCCTTCAACCCGCTGCCCACGCTCAGCGCCGGCGTGATCCAGGTGCAGCCCGGCGCCTTCGACAGCGTCCGCGCGCTGTCCGCCGCGCTGACCGAACCCAAGCACGTCGCCAAGTGCGGCACCGGCCCGAGCCGCTACTTCGTCGACCGCCGCCGTTCCAGTGCTGCCATCCCGGACATGGCGCCGCTCCTAGAATCGGCCGGGTGAACACCCCGCCCCTCGCGACCACCGCCCTTCCCGCCGATCCGACGCCCGCGCCAGGTTTCGCGCCCGCGCACGTGCCGGCCCGGATCGCGCTGCACCCGCAGACCAACGCGGACCTGCACTGCCACTCGACCGTCTCCGACGGCACGCTGTCGCCGCAGGCGCTGGCCGCGCGCGCCAAGGCCAACGGGGTCGAGCTCTGGGCGCTGACCGACCATGACGAGGTCGGCGGCCAGCAGCAGGCGCTGGAGGCCGCGCGCGCGCTGGGGCTGGCCTACCTGACCGGCGTGGAGATCTCGGTGACCTTCGCCGGCAAGGTGGTGCACATCGTCGGCCTGGGCTTCGACCACCACGATCCCCGCATCGTCGAGGGCCTGCGCGCCACGCGCGGCGGTCGCGGCGCGCGGGCGCGGGAGATGTCGGAGGGGCTGGCGAAGGTCGGCATCCATGGCGCCTACGAGGGCGCGCTCAGGCACGCCGGCAATCCGGAGCTGATCTCGCGCACGCACTTCGCGCGCTTCCTGGTCGAGACCGGCCAGTGCGGCGACGTGCCGGAGGTCTTCCGCCGCTTCCTGACCGAGGGCAAGCCCGGCTACGTGCCGCACCGCTGGGCGGCGCTGCGCGACGCGGTGGGCTGGATCGTCGACGCCGGCGGCATCGCGGTCATCGCGCATCCGGGGCGCTACGGCTTCACGCCGACCGAGGAATATGCGCTGATCACCGAGTTCATGGCCCATGGCGGTCGCGGCATCGAGGTCGTCACCGGCAGCCACACGGCGGCGGAGATGGTCCAGTACGCCGACACCGCGCTCGAATTCGACCTGCTCGCCTCGCGCGGCTCCGACTTCCACAGTCCGGAGGAAAGCCGCGTCGACCTGGGCCGGCTCGAGCAGCACCTCTCGGGCAAACTCAAGCCGGTGTGGAATGCGCTCGAGTACCGCATCCACTGGCCGGCCTGATACCGGCCCGGCCCGCACACCGATTGCCCCAGACGAGGACCATGGCCCAGATCTTTGAAGTCCATCCCGACAACCCGCAGGCCCGCTTCCTGCGCCAGGCGGCGCAGATCCTGAGCCAGGGCGGCATCGGCGCGATCCCGACGGACTCGAGCTACGCGCTGGTGTGCCAGCTCGACGACAAGGCCGCCGCCGAGGCGCTGCGCCGCATCCGCGGCGTCGACGACAAGCACCACATGACGCTGCTGTGCCGCGACCTCAGCGAGCTGGGCAGCTACGCACGCGTCGACAACAAGCAGTACCGGATGATCAAGACGGCCACGCCGGGCCCCTTCACCTTCATCCTGGAGGCGACGAAGGAAGTGCCGCGGCGGCTGTCGCATCCCTCGCGCCGCACCATCGGCCTGCGCGTGCCGGACCACCGCGTCACGCAGGAGCTGCTCGCGCTGGTGGGCGGGCCGCTGCTGGCGACCACGCTGATCCCGCCTGGCGAGCACGAGCCGCTCAACGATCCCGAGCAGATCACCGCGCGCTACGACAAGCAGATCCAGCTGATCATCGACGCGGGCGCCTGCCCGATGAAGCCGACCACCGTCGTCGACCTCACCGCGGAACCGCCGGTGCTGGTGCGCCGCGGCTGCGGCGATCCGGCCTGCCTGGGCCTGGAACTCGAGGAGGCGGAGGCCGAGGACTGACGACGGCGCCGCCGATCAACGACAAGCGACAAACGCCCACCGGCGCTTCCAGCGCGCCAAGCAAAACGCCGGCGCGAAGCCGGCGTTTTGCATTGGGGGGTGCGTCTCGTACCGTCGAGGGTCAGACCGCGGCGGTGATCACGATTTCGATCTTCCACTCGGGCTTGGCCAGCTTGGCCTCGACCGTGGCGCGCGGCGGCGTGTGGCCGGCCGGCACCCAGGCGTCCCAGGCGGCGTTCATGCCGGCCAGGTCCTTGACGTCGGCGATGTACAGCTGCGCGCGCAGGATCTTGGTCTTGTCGCTGCCGGCACGGGCCAGCAGCTGGTCGATCATCGCCAGGACCTGCTCGGTCTGGCCCTGGATGTCGGCGCTGGCGTCCGACGGCACCTGGCCGGCCAGATAGACCACGCCGTTGTGGATGGCCATCTCGGAGAGACGCGGGCCGACGTCGAAGCGTTCGATGCTGCTCATTTGCTGTGCTGCTTGGGTTTGTGGGAAGACTTGTGATCGCGCTTCTCGCGCGACTGCTCGTGGCGATGGGACTTCACGGCCGGCGCGGCGGCCGCGGGCGCGGCCTTCTGGCCGAGCTTGCTCTCGGTGCCCGCCATCAGCTTCTTGATGTTGGCCGCATGGCGCCAGACCAGCAGCAGGCTCATCAGCGCGATGGCCGGCAGCTCGGGACCGACGTCCCAGACCAGCATCTGCAGCAGCGGCGCGGCCACCGCGGCGCTCAGCGACGCCAGCGAGGAATAGCGGAACACCACCGCCATCGCGATCCACACGCCCAGCACCGCCAGGCCCAGCCAGGGGTTGAGGGCGAGCAGCACGCCCGCCGCGGTGGCGACGCCCTTGCCGCCGACGAACTTGAAGAACACCGGCCACAGGTGGCCGATGAAGGCGGCCAGGCCGACCAGCGCGGCGGTGCCCTCCTCCAGCCCATACGGCGCGCCGAACTTCAGCACCAGCAGCACCGGCACGTAGCCCTTGAGCGCGTCGAAGACCAGCGTGAGGATGGCCGCGGCCTTGTTGCCCGAGCGCAGCACGTTGGTCGCGCCCGGATTGCCGCTGCCGTAGCTGCGCGGATCGGACAGGCCCATCAGCCGGCTGACGATCACCGCGAAGGACAGCGAACCGATCAGGTACCCAGCCACGACGGCCAACAAGGGGAACAGGACACTTTGCATGGGGCGCTATTCTGCCCCGGACTTCAGCGCGCACTCGACCGGGCGGGCCGCCAGCAGCTCCGTCAAAACCCGGGGTTCGATGCTGACCAGATAACCGCGCCGCCCGCCGTTGATCAGGATGCGCGGCAACGCGAGCACGCTGGCCTCGACGAACACCGGCATCGCCTTGCGGGTGCCGAACGGCGAGGTGCCGCCGACCAGGTAACCGCTGTGGCGCTGGGCGACGTCCGGCTTGCAGGGCTCGACCTTCTTGCAGGGGATCTGCCGCGCGAGTTCCTTGAGGCTGACGGTGCAGTCGCCATGCATCAGCACGATCAGCGGCTGCGCCTTCTCGTCCTGCATCACCAGCGTCTTGACCACCTCGTGCTCGGGCACGCCGAGCTGCTTGGAGGACTCGCCGGTGCCGCCGTGATCGACGTAGTCGTAGACATGCTCGCCAAACGCGACCCGGTGCTGGCGCAGCATCTGCGTCGCGAGCGTCTCGCTGACATGGACGGATTTCTTGCTCATGGGCGCGGATTGTCGGGGCTGGCGGCGAAGGCCCGCTTGTACGAGCTTGCTGCGCCGGCGTGGACGTGGCGCGCCGCCTGCTCACTGCGCCGGGTCGCGGATCTCCCAGCGGATACGGTCGATGCGCGCGTGGACCTCGGCGTCGAGCGGGCGGCCGAGCGCCGCGAGGTTCTCGTCGAGCTGCGCCGCGTTCGTGATGCCGATCAGCGCGCTGCCGGTCTGCCAGCGCGAAGTGACCCAGGCCATCGCCAGCGTCGCCGGCGTCATGCCCAGTTCCGCCGCGAGCGCGTTGTAGCGGCGCGCGGCTTCGAGCGTCTCGGGCCGCGCCCAGCGCTGCTTCTTCATGCTGTCGAAGATCGCCAGCCGGCCCGGCCTGGCGGGATCGCCCAGCCCATGCGCGTCGTACTTGCCGGTGAGCGTGCCGAAGCCCAGCGGCGAATACGCCAGCAGGCCGACCTGGTGGCGGTAGAGCGCCTCGTCCAGGCCGTTCTCGACGACGCGGTTCACCAGGCTGTAGGGGTTCTGCACGCTGACGATGCGCGGCAGGCCGTGGACCTGCGCCAGATGCACGAATTCACCGACCCCGTAGGCGGTTTCGTTGGACAGGCCCACGTGGCGGATCTTGCCCGCGCGCCGCAGCTGGTCCAGCGCCTGCAGCTGCTCCAGCATCGACGCCACCGGCTTGTCCTTGGACGGCTCGAAGTAGACGCCGCCGAACATCGGCACGTGCCGCGCGGGCCAGTGGATCTGGAACAGGTCGATGGTGTCGATGCGCAGCCGCCGCAGGCTGTCCTCGCAGGCCTGGACGATCTGCGCGCCGGTCAGGTCCTGGCTGCCGTCGCGGATCCAGTCATAACCGCGCGAGGGCCCGGCGACCTTGGTCGCGATGACCAGGCGCTCGCGCAGTCCCGGCCGCGCCTGCAGCCAGCGGCCGACGATCTCCTCCGTCCTGCCGAAGGTCTCGGCGCGCGCCGGCACCGGGTACATCTCGGCCAGGTCCAGCAGGTTGATGCCCGCGGCCACCGCGCGGTCCAGCAGCGCGTGGCTGCCGGCCTCGTCGACCTGTTCGCCGAAGGTCATCGTGCCCAGGCCGATGCGGGTGACCGACAGGTCCGACTGTCCGAGGGTGATGCGCTCCATCTTGTCCGTGCTCCGTAAGGTGCCGCGCGGCTCCGTCGCCGCGGCAAACGGCCAGTGTGCCCGACGCGGGCGGCGCACCGGTTCCCTGCTCGCCCGCATGTGCACCGCTTCCGTCTGCCCCGTGCGCCAAATGGCCGCAATGGGCTCTCCCTCCCGGTTGCCGACTGAAAATTATTGTTTTACAGTAATTTCTTGCCACATCACGGTAACGCCACCGCCTAGCCATGCGCCCTTCCCCCATCCCCACCGGCCTGCAGCGCATTCGCTGGATCGCCCACTGCGTGCGCGCGATGGCGCTGATCGCGATGGCGACGGTGGTCGGCTTCCATGCGGTGTTCTGGACCCACCCGGCCATGATCGAGCGCACCGCGCGTAAGGAGTGGGACCTGTCGCACGCGCTGCAGTTCGACGTGATCTCGCGCGGCGCGGCGCTGGCGGTGAACCTGCCGCTGGCCCTGCTGACGCTGTATGCCCTGTGGTGCCTGTGGCGCCTGTTCGGCGGCTACCTGCGCGGCGAGGTCTTCACCGATGCCGCGACGCGGCTGCTGCGCCGCATGGGGCAGTCGGTGGTGGCGATCGCGGTGGCGATGCCGCTCACCGACACGGCCACGGTGCTCGCGCTGACGCTGGGCAATCCGCCGGGCCAGCGCTACCTGTCGTTCCAGCTGGGCAGCTCCCATTTCGTCGTGCTGCTGTGCGGGCTGGTCTTCGTCGCGATGGGCCAGGTGATGCGCGAGGCGCAGCGCATGGCGCAAGAGAACGCCGAGTTCATCTGAGCGCCCCATGCCCATCGTCGTCCGACTCGACGTCATGCTCGCGCAGCGCAAGATGCGCTCGAAGGAGCTGGCCGAGGCCATCGGCATCACCGAGGCCAACCTGTCGCTGCTGAAGTCCGGCAAGGTGCGCGGCGTGCGCTTCGACACCTTGTCGCGGATCTGCGCGGTGCTGCAATGCCAGCCGGGCGACCTGCTCGCCTGGGAACCCGGCGAGGAGCCGGATGGAGACGGTGATGGCAGTGCTTAGGCCCGCGGCCGCACATGGCGCGACCGATGCCGCGGCGCATCGGGCGATGCGCGCCGCGACACCGAACACCTCGCGCCGGTTCCGCGCGATCGCGCTGGCGGCGGTCCTCCTGCTTCACGTCGCGCTGGTCGCCTGGCTGCAACACGCCTGGCACCGGGGCGAGGCGCACAGCACGCAGCGGCGCTCGTCGATCCGGATGGTGACGATCCAGTTGCCGCCGCTGGTCCCGCGGCCGCCGGCGAAGGCGACGACGCAGCGCGCCGAAGGCAACCCCGCGGTCCGTCGCGCCGCAGCGGCTCACGCACCGACCGGCGACACGGCGAAGGCGCCGCAGTCGCCCGCGGCGAGCCCGCGCGCGGCATCGCCCGCGCCTGGGCTCGAGCGCGTCGACGAAACGCCGCGCGCCACCGTGGTCTTCGCCGCGCCGACGCCCGCATCGGGTGCCTCCGGCCCCAGCGGTCGCGAGCTCATGGACGGCACGGCGACGCGCCGCGCGATCCGCCAGTCCGCGCAGGGCCAGCCGCTGCTGGCCGAGCGGGCCGACGAGGCCAGCCGCGCGCCCGACCGGATCGATGCCTCGACCAAGCTGGGCAACGAAATGATGAAGGGCGCCAGCGGCGATTGCCTCAAGGGCGAGTACGCCGGCGGCGGCATGGGACTGCTCAGCGCGCCCTTCTGGCTGCTCGCCGAGGCGCGCGGCAAGTGCCGGCGCTGAGCCCCGCTCCGTCCGGACACCGCGCGGCTGCCACCCCGATGAGGGACAACCGTCGTCAACGCAACTTGACCGCGCGCCGTTCAGCGCGGACCGCTCACAGCGACCAGGGAGAGAGAACCGTGAAACCCCAGCAGTTCCAGCGCGCGCGACTCGCGGCCGCGCTCCTCGTGACCGGCGTGTTCGCCGCGGGCTGCGGCCCGGCGGCCATGGCGGCGCCCGCCGGGGCCACCGCGCCCACCGCCCCCGCCAGCGCGGACGACGCGCGGCCGGCGGCCGCCCCGGCCTCGGCGGCGGTCGCGCTGCCGACCGTCCAGAGCGACGTCAAGCGCGGCGCCTCCTTCCCCTACAAGCGTCTGAACGAACTGCTGTCGAAGCTGCGCACCGAAGGCGAAGGGCTCTTCGTCAGCCGCTTCGTGCTGACGGACGCGAAGGACGCCAGCAAGCCGCCGCCCGCCGGCACCAAGCTCGCACTGATGAGCGACGACGACTACATCCCCATCCCCATCGACGACAAGGGCCGCTTCGACCTGCCGACCTTCAGCGAGCGCCAGGCCAAGGACATGGACTTCGGCACCAACGTGCCCAAGGGCGAGCTCGGCGTGCGCCTGAGCATCGACCTGGCCACGCCGCCGGAGATGCTGGACATGGCCACGGTGCGGCGCATCGTCACCGTCGGCCAGCGGCTGCGCACCGAGCTGCTGCCCTGGTACGTGCGCTGGATGTTCCCGCAGATCGACGGCGTGATCGCCTGCAGCGATGCGCCGCAGTGGCAACTGGACTGGTCCGAGGGCGCGCAGCGCTGGCGCCTGCCCTTGCCGGCGGACGCTCAGCAGCGCGAACCGGAGACGCCCAAGGGCAAGCCCTCGCGCGCCTGCACCGTGCTGACCGGGCAGGAGCAATGGCCCGACGCCGCGCTGCTGCAGACGCCGCCGGGCACCAACACCAAGCTGTACGTCAAGCTGCGCAATCCGCGCGCGAGTTGAGCGAAGGCTCGCCGCGCCTCTCTGTAACGGCGAGGCGCGCAAGGCGCGCGAGGTGCGTCGCGTCGCGCGGCGACTGAGCCCTCGACGAGGGGCGCCGCTCAGGCCGCCCGACCGGCGGCGCGATCGGCGGCGCGATCCGCCTCGAGCTGCCGCAGCACGCGGCGCTGCACCTTGCCGGTGGTGGTCATCGGCAGGCTGTCGAGGAACTCGATCTCCTTGGGGTATTCGTAGGGCGCGAGCCGCTGACGGACGAAGTCCTGCAACTCGCCGGTCAACGCGGCCGACGGCTGCCGCCCCGGCGCCAGCACGACGAAGGCTTTCACCAGCGCGCCGCGCTCGGCATCGGGCTTGGGCACGACCGCGGCATTGGCCACCGCCTCGTGACGCACCAGGCAGTTCTCGATCTCGCCGGGGCCGATGCGATAGCCCGCGACCTTGAACTGGTCGTCGGCGCGGCCCTGGTACCAGAGGTAGCCGTCCTCGTCAGTGCGCGCGAGGTCGCCGGTGCGGCACCAGCTGTCCAGCGGATCGCCGGTGAACTTCGCCGCCGTCGCGGCCTCGTTGCGCCAGTAGCCGAGGAAGAAGATCGGGTCGAGGTCGCCATGCCCGTCCCGGCGATGGACCGCCACTTCGCCGATCTGCCCGGGTGGGCAGACCTGGCCGTCGTCGTCGATGACCGCGACGCGGTGACCGGGATACGCGCGGCCCATGCTGCCGGGCTTGGCCGGCCACAGCCGCGCGCAGTTGCCCACGACGTAGTTGATCTCGGTCTGGCCGAACATCTCGTTGACCGTCACGCCCAGTTCGCGCCGGACCCAGTCGAAGACCGCGTCGCCGACGGCCTCGCCGGCGCTCATCACGGCCTCCAGGCGCAGCGCGTAGTGCTCGGCGGGATGGGGCACCGCCTTCATCATGGCCTTCAGCGCCGTCGGGAACAGGAAGGTGTGGCTGACGCGGTAGTGCTGCATCAGCTCGAAGGCCTTCTCCGGCGAGAAGCGGCCCTGGTAACCGAGGATGGGCCGGCCGAAGCACAGCGACGGCAGCAGCGCGTCCATCAGCCCACCGGTCCAGGCCCAGTCGGCGGGGCTCCAGAACACGGCCTCGCTGCGGACCCGCGGGTCATGGGGATCGAAGCCGAACCAGTTCTGGCTCGCGATGAAGCCGGTCAGGTTGCCCAGCAGCGCGCGCTGCGGCAGCAAGGCGCCCTTGGGCGCGCCGGTCGTGCCGCTGGTGTAGATCAGGATCGCGGGATCCTCGGCCGCGTTGTCCCGCGCGGCGAAGCGCGCGTCCTCGGCCTGCAGCGCGGCCATCCAGCCGGCTTCACCGTCCTGCGGCTCGGACTCGCCGACCAGCAGGACGTGGCGCAGCGCCGGGCATTGCGCACGCACCGCGCGCACCGCGGCGAGCGCCCCGCTCTCGACGATCGCGACGCTGGCCTCGCTGTCCTGCAGCCGGTAGGCCAGCGCATCGGGGCCGAAGAGCATGGACAGCGGCATCGCCACCGCGCCGAGCTGGTTGATCGCGATGTGCGCGACCGCCGTCTCGAAACGCTGCGGCAGCACCAGCGCCACGCGGTCGCCGGCCTGCACGCCGAGGCGCCGCAGCGCGTTGGACAGCCGATTCGCCGCGCGTTGCAGTTGGCCGAAGGAGTACTGCGCGCGACAACCGCTGTCGCTGTCGAAGAGGATGGCCGGCGCGTCGGGCGTCTCGCGGGCCCAGCGGCCGCAGCAGAGTTCGGCGATGGACAGGCGCTCAGGCACCTGCCAGCGGAACGCGCCGTGGATCAGCGCGTAGGCGTCGGACATCGCGACTCTCCGGGACTGGAACAAGAGCGTGGATGCTAGCGAGCGAGCCGGCACGGGACGTCATGGAAAGCCCGTAGCGCCAGGACGGTGCCGGCCCGGGCGGGCGCGCCCTCGCACGGTGCACGGAGAAAACGCGGATCGATCCTCGATGCGCGCATGAAGGCGAAGGCGCGATCGCGTGAAGGCGTGATCGCGTGAAGGCGCCGCCTACACTCCGCCGGATGACCGTGAAGATCCTGCACAACCCCCGCTGCTCGAAGTCGCGCGAGGCGCTGGCCCGGCTCGAATCACGCGGCCTTCGCCCCGAGATCGTCGACTACCTGGCCACGCCCTTGTCGCTGGGCGAGTTGCGGACGCTGCAGCGCCAGCTGGGCGTGCCGGCGCGCGCGATGGTGCGCGAGGGCGAGGACGCGTACCGCGAGCTCGGCCTGTCCGAGCCCGCGCTCAGCGACGACCAGTTGCTGCAGGCGGTGGCGGACCACCCGCGGCTGCTGCAGCGTCCCATCGTCGTGGACGGCGATCGCGCGCTGATCGCCCGGCCGCCGGAGCAGCTCGACGGCTGGTGGCCGTGAGCGGGCGAAGCCTCAGCCCTTGAAGCGCGCGAGCGCGTCACCGGTGAGGCGGCACAGGCGCCAGTCCGGCATGATCGTCGCGCCCATCTTCTCGTAGAAGCGGATGGCGTTCTCGTTCCAATCGAGCACGCACCATTCGAAGCGGCCGTAGCCGCGCTCGATCGCGACCTGCGCCAGGCGGGTCAGCATGCGCGTGCCGAGTCGCGCGCCGCGATGGGCGGGCTGGACGTAGAGGTCCTCGAGGTAGAGCCCGGGCTTGGCCAGGAAGGTCGAGAAGTTCACGAAGGTCAACGCGAAGGCGACGATGGCACCGCTCTCGTGCTCGGCGACCAGGGCCTCGGCGACGGGCCGCTCGCCGAAGAGATGCGGATGCAGCTTCTCCGGCGTGACCTCCATCAGGTGGGACAGGCTCTCGAAGTCGGCGAGCTCGCCGATCAGGCCGACGATGGCGGGGACGTCGGCGGGCCGGGCGGGACGCAGGGTGTAGGGATCGGGCGTGGCGGTCATGGTGGCTTGTGGATGAAGTCGGCGCATTGTCTCCATGGCGAAAGCCGGCCGCCGTTCCTCACACTACAGTCGCCGTCCATGAGCACCGACATGAGTCCCGCCACGGGCGTCGCGGAGAGCACCGCGCGCAACGCCGCGCACAACGTCGCGTACGGCGTCCGCCGCCCGCATCGCAGCGGCTTCCTGACGCTGCGCGGCCTGCGCCACCACGTGCTGCGCTGGGGCCCCGAGCATGACGGCACGCGCCCGCTGCTCGTGATGGTCCACGGCTGGATGGACGTCGGCGCGTCGTTCCAGTTCATGGTCGACGCCTTCCGCGAGGACCGCAGCGTCGTGGCCATCGACTGGCGCGGCTTCGGCCTCACCGACGGCACTCCGGGCGACGCCTACTGGTTCCCCGACTACCTCGGCGACCTGGACGCCTTGCTCGACGCGCTCAGCCCCGGGGCGCCGGTCGACCTGCTCGGCCACAGCATGGGCGGCAACATCGCGATGAGCTATGCCGGCGTGCGGCCCGGGCGGCTGCGCAAGCTGGTGAACCTCGAGGGCTTCGGCCTGCCGGACACCACGCCCGAGATGGCGCCGGCGCGGCTCGCGAGCTGGCTCGACGAACTCAAGGAGACCCCGAGCCTCAAGAGCTACGACAGCGTCGAGGGCGTGGCGCAGCGGCTGATGAAGACCAACCCGCGGCTGAGCGCCGACAAGGCGGCGTGGCTGGCGCCGCATTGGTCGCGGCGCGGCGACGACGGCCGCTGGCACATCCTCGGCGACCCGGCGCACAAGCGGACCAATCCGGTGCTGTACCGCAAGGCCGAGGCGCTGGCCTGCTGGTCCGCGATCACGGCGCCGACGCTGTGGGTCGAGGGCAGCGAGACCCAGCTCTCGCAGTGGTGGGGCGACCGCTATCCGCGCGAGGACTTCGAGGCGCGCCTGGCCGTCGTCAAGGACCTGCGGCGCGTCACGCTGCAGCAGGCGGCGCACATGATGCACCACGACCAGCCCGAGGCGCTGGCGCGCGCCGTCGAAGAATTCCTGGGGTAGCGGCCTGCGTGAGGGTGCCGGCCCTCACCCCTGCCCTCTCCCGCGAGCGGGAGAGGGAGAGGGAGAGGGAGCAATACCGGCGGGGCTCGCTGGTTTGTCTTTCACCCTCTCCCGCTTGCGGGAGAGGGTGGGGTGAGGGCAGCGGCCTCCCGCAGTCCTTCACGCCAGCTGTTCCCCACCGGAGGGAGATGGCCGCGAGTCAGCCGGGGCCCCAACTACCGCCGCTTGATACGCCGCGACGAATTCCGGCGGCATGCGCCGGGGCCGACCGGCGGAGATGTCGATGCACACCAGCTCCCAGCGGCCGCGCATCAGCGTCTGCCCATCGCTCACGCGACGCAGTTGGAATCGACGCTCCATCGCCAGCCTGCCGTCGCCGCCGGTGAGCCAGGTGCCCAGCACCAGCGCCTCGCCCTCGAAGGACGGCAGCAGGTAGTCGTAGCCGCCGTGGCGGATCGCCATCGCCCGGTCCAGCCGCCGGTAGTCCTCGATGTCCAGCCCCAGCGCCACCGAATGCGACCACCCCACCTGCTCGCACCACCGCACATACACCGCGTTGTTGGTGTGGTTCAGGCCGTCGATGTCCTCGGGCCGCGGGCTCACCGACAGGCAGTGCGGGGACGGGTAGTCCCATCCGGTAGCGAGCGCATCGGGGCTCGGACTCACGCTGGCGAGGAGGCTTGAAGAGGTCGCGGTCATCGCGGGGAACTTCCCGGAAATCATCGAAATCCGACACGCGTGGTCGGGGTGCGTCAGCTTAGCCGCGCGGATTGGGCAGAATGCCGCCCTTTTCCGGCGACGTCCGTCGCCTGCGCGACCTGCGCCCGTGCGGCCCACCGAACGGGCCGCCCGCCTGTCGCGCCCCTTCGCCCTGTCCTGCTCCGCTCCCCGCTGCTGCCGTCGTCCCATGGAAAACATCATCGTCACCGAAGAACTCAAGGCCTACATCGATCCCCTCACCGAGGACGAGTACGCCGCGCTCGAGCGCAGCATCCTGGCCGAGGGCTGCCGCGACGCGCTGGTGCTGTGGGGCGACATCCTCGTCGACGGCCACAACCGCCACAGCATCTGCACCAAGCACGGCCTCCCCTTCCAGACGGTGCAGAACACGCGCTTCAAGTCGATGGAAGACGTGCACCTGTGGATGATCGACCAGCACCTGGGCCGCCGCAGCGTCTCCGACTTCCAGCGCGGCGTGCTCGCGCTGCGCAAGAAGGAAATCATGGAGGCGCGCCGCCTGGCCGTGCTCAGCGATCCCAGCCCCGAGGCGTCCGCCGCCGAGGCCGAAGCGCCCACCAGCGCCACCGGCGCACCGGTCCCCGACGCGCCGCCGCTCAAGAGCCGTGAGGCCATCGCCCGCGCCGCGCGCATCAGCAGCGCCACGGTGACGCAGATCGAGAAGATCCAGAAGGCGGCAGCGCCTGAGCTCGTCGCCGCCGTCCGCTCGGGCGAGGTCTCCATCAGCGCCGCCGCCGTCATCGCCGACCTGCCCGTCGAGGAGCAGGCCGCCGCTGCCGCCGGCGGCAAGAAGGAACTGCGCCAGGCCGCCAAGCGCGTGCGTGAATCGAAGGTCGGCAAGAAGGCCGCCGGCGACGCCGTCGCGGAAGTGGCCGTCGCGCTGCTGGACGTGCCGACCAACGCGGACGGGGAGCTCGAGGCCGATCCCGCCGTCGCGCTGCTGCGTGCCCAGGTCAGCGCGCTCCAGGACGAGAACATCAAGCTGCGCGCGCAGGTCGCCGAGCTGCAGGCGCAGCTCGCCGCCGTGAAGCAGGAATCCGCGGATCCGTCGCCGTTCTGACGCGCCCGTGGCGCGATCCTGAAGCGCCCCTGAAGCGGCTCAGAAGCCGGTGATCGGCCCCGAGGGTTCGCGCTCGGGCCGCTTGGCGTCGACCTCTTCCGAGTACGGCACAGGGTCCTGGACCCCGGCCGCCGCCTCGCGGCGGTTCATGACGGTCGCGTAGATGACCACGATCGCCACGTAGACGATCAGCGCCCCCTGCGACCCGACCCAGAAGCTGAACGGCCAGCCGAAGAAGTCGAAGCTCAAGGCCCGGGCGAAGTAGGCCACGCCGAAGGTCACCAGCGCCCACACCAGCAGCAGCATGAGCGTCAAGCGCCAGTTGCCGCGCCGCACGCGCCGACGCCGGGCGCGGAACGCACCGGAGGGGGAACCCGCATCGGGGACGGGGGGATGGGGAAGCATTCCGCCATCTTAGGGAGGCCTCCTGCTTCAGCATGAGAAAATACCCGGCTTCGGGCCCCTGTCGGGGGCTCTTTCACTCGAACGAATCATGGACATCGAGCAAATCAACGCGATCGGCACCACGCTGGCCGATCTGCAAGCGCGGACCGCCGCGCTAAGGGGGTACCTTTGACTACGACCGCAAAGCGCTGCGGTTGAATGAAGTCAACGCCGCCCTGGAGAACCCCAACGTCTGGAACGAACCCAAGCGGGCCCAGGAACTCGGCAAGGAAAAGCGCGCCCTCGACAAGGTCGTCGAAACCATCAATCACCTGACGTCGAATCTCTCCGACAACCTCGAGCTGTTCGAGATGTCCAAGGAGGACAACGACGTCACCGGCCTGCAGACCATCGAAGCGGAATCCGCCAAGCTCACCGAGCTGGTCGAGGAACTCGAGTTCCGCCGGATGTTCAACAACCCGGCCGACCCCAGCAACTGCTTCATCGACATCCAGGCCGGCGCCGGCGGCACCGAAGCCTGCGACTGGGCCGGCATGCTGCTGCGCCAGTACCTGAAGTACTGCGAGCGCAAGGGCTTCAAGGCCGAGGTCGAGGAAGAAACCCCCGACGAGATCGCCGGCATCAAGAGCGCCACGATCAAGGTGGAAGGCGAGTACGCCTTCGGCCTGCTGCGCACCGAGTCCGGCGTGCACCGCCTGGTGCGCAAGAGCCCGTTCGACTCCTCCGGCGGCCGCCACACCAGCTTCGCCTCGCTGTTCGTCTATCCCGAGATCGATGACTCGATCGAGATCGACATCAACCCGGCGGACGTGCGCACCGACACCTACCGCGCCTCGGGCGCGGGCGGCCAGCACATCAACAAGACCGACTCGGCGGTGCGCCTGACCCACATCCCGACCGGCATCGTGGTGCAGTGCCAGGACAGCCGCAGTCAGCACAGCAACCGTGACGTCGCCTGGCGCCGCCTGCGCTCGCGCCTGTACGACCACGAGATGAAGAAGCGCATGGCCGAGCAGCAGAAGCTCGAGGACAGCAAGACCGACGTGGGCTGGGGCCACCAGATCCGCTCGTACGTGCTGGACCAGAGCCGCATCAAGGACCTGCGCACCAACGTCGAGATCTCCAACACCCAGAAAGTGCTGGATGGCGACCTCGACGCATTCATCACCGCCTCGCTGAAGCAAGGCGTTTAAGAGCAACACGAGACAACAGCCCCGGCGCACGACCCTTGAGCCCGGGGCTTCTTCATTCCTACAAGGAAGCCCGCCATGCGTGAAGGCACCGCCACCCTGATCCGCCGCGCCGACTACGTCGCGCCGATCTTCTGGATCCGCACCGTCGACCTGTGCTTCGACCTCGACCCGGCCAAGACGCTGGTCGCCAGCAAGATGCGCCTGGAACGCAACGCCGAGGTGCCGCACGGCCCGCTGCGCCTGCATGGTGAGGAACTCAACCTGCTGCGCGTGCTGATCGACGGCGAGAGCGTGTCCTTCCGCCAGGAAGGCCATGAGCTGATCATCGACAACGTGCCCGACGCGGACTTCACGCTGGAGATCCGCAACACCTGCGCGCCGGACAGGAACACCGCGCTGTCGGGCCTGTACACCTCCGGTGGCAGCTTCTTCACCCAGTGCGAGGCCGAGGGCTTCCGCCGCATCACCTACTTCCTGGACCGCCCCGACGTGATGGCGGTCTACACGGTCACGCTGCGCGCCGACCAGGCGAAGTACCCGGTGCTGCTGTCCAACGGCAACCTGGTCGAGACCGCCCAGCTGGACAACGGCCGCCACCTGGCGAAGTGGCATGACCCGTTCCCCAAGCCGAGCTACCTGTTCGCCCTGGTGGCCGGCGACCTGGTCGCGCGCGAGCAGCGCATCCGCACCCGCGGCGGCAAGGACCACCTGCTGCAGGTCTACGTCCGCCAGGGCGACCTGGAGAAGACCGAACACGCGATGAACTCGCTGATCGCCTCGGTCGTGTGGGACGAGGCCCGCTTCCAGCTGCCGCTGGATCTGGAGCGCTTCATGGTCGTCGGCGTGTCCGACTTCAACATGGGCGCGATGGAGAACAAGGGCCTGAACATCTTCAACACCGCGGCGCTGCTGGCCTCCCCGGCCACCGCGACCGACGCGGACTTCGCCCGCATCGAGTCCATCGTCGCGCACGAGTATTTCCACAACTGGACCGGCAACCGCGTCACCTGCCGCGACTGGTTCCAGCTGTCGCTCAAGGAAGGCCTGACCGTCTTCCGCGACCAGGAGTTCAGCCAGGACATGGCCGCCACGCCGAGCGCGCGCGCGGTCTGCCGCATCGAGGACGTGCGCGCGCTGCGCGCCCGCCAGTTCCCCGAGGACGCCGGCGCGATGGCGCACCCCGTGCGCCCCGACGAGTACGTCGAGATCAACAACTTCTACACCGCCACCGTCTACGAGAAGGGCTCGGAGGTGGTGCGCATGTACCAGACGCTGGTCGGCCGCGACGGTTTCGCCAAGGGCATGGCGCTGTACTTCGAGCGCCATGACGGCCAGGCCGTGACCTGCGACGACTTCGCGCAGGCGATCGCGGACGCGAATCCGGGCTCGGCGCTGTCCAGCCGCCTGGACGCGTTCAAGCGCTGGTACTCGCAGGCCGGCACGCCGCGCCTGCGCGCGCGCGGCGCCTACGACGCGGCCGCCCAGACCTTCACGCTGACGCTGCAGCAGTCCACGCCCGCGACCCCGGGCCAGGACGGCAAGCTGCCGCAGGTGATCCCGGTCGCGCTGGGCCTGCTGGCCCGCGACGGCCAGGCGCTGCCGCTGATGCTGCAGGGCGAGGACGGCGCCGCGGGCTCGACCGAGACGGAGCGCGTGCTGGTGCTGGACCAGGCCGAGCAGAGCTTCGTCTTCGTCAACGTGCCGTCCGAGCCGGTGCCCTCGCTGCTGCGCGGCTTCTCGGCGCCGGTGGTGCTGGACGACGGTCTGGGCGACGCCGAGCTGCTGGTCCTGCTGACCCACGACAGCGACGCCTTCAACCGCTGGGAAGCCAGCCAGCGCCTGGCGCTGAACCGCATCCTGGGCGCCGTGCGCGCCGGCCAGCCGCTGGTGCTGGACGCGGCCTACCTGGACGCGATGCGTGCCGTGCTGCGCCATCCGGAACTGGATCCGGCGTTCAAGGCGCTGGCGCTGCAGCTGCCCGACGAGGCCTACATCGCCGAGCAGCTCGACGTGGTCGACCCGCAGGCGGTGCATGCGGCCGTCGAGGCGGCGCAGGCGCAGTTGGCCTCGGCGCTGCAGGCCGACTGGGCCTGGGCCCATGACGCGCATCAGGTCACGGCCGGCTACAGCCCAGACCCGGTGCAGAGCGGCAAGCGCGCGCTGGTGAACCTGTCCCTGGCGATGCTGGTGCTCAACGCGACGCGCAGCGGCGACGGCGTCTGGCCGGGCCGCGCCTACCAGCGCTTCAAGGACGCCACCAACATGACGGACCGCATGGGCGCGCTGTCGGCGCTCGTGAACGCGCACGCCGAGCTGGCCGACAGCGCGCTCGCGCGCTTCCACGCCCAGTTCAAGGGCGAGGCGCTGGTCATCGACAAGTGGTTCGCGCTGCAAGGCCGCGCGGCCGAGCGCGACGGCAAGACCTTCGCGCGGGTGAAGCAGCTGATGAAGCATCCGGACTTCACGCTGAAGAATCCCAACCGCGCGCGCAGCCTGATCTTCTCGCTGGCGATGTTCAACCCGGCGGCGTTCCATCGCAAGGACGCGGCGGGTTATGTGTTCTGGGCCGACCAGGTGCTGGCGCTGGACGCGATCAACCCGCAGGTGGCGGGCCGCCTGGCCCGCGTCATGGACCGCTGGACCGCGCTGGCCGAGCCCTACCGCAGCGCGGCGCGCGAGGCGATTGCCCGCGTGGCGGCCAAGCCCGACCTGTCCAACGACGTGCGCGAGATCGTCCAGCGCGCGCTGGCGCTGGATCCGCGACCGGCGTCGGCCGAGGCGGCCGCGCCGACGGAGGTCGCCGCGCAATCCTGATTCCGCGTGCGGAGCGGTCCGCGCGTCGGGCCGCTGCGCGGCGCACGAGATTTGCAACCATCGGAGTCATTTCATGAGTCAACGCGTCAGCCTGACCCAATACCTGGTCGAGCAGCAACGGGCGCACGGCCACATCCCCCAGCAGCTGCGGCTGCTGATCGAGGTGGTCGCGCGCGCCTGCAAGCGCATCGCCATCAGCGTCAACAAGGGCGCGCTCGGTGACGTGCTGGGCACGGCCGGGTCGGAGAACGTCCAGGGCGAGGTCCAGAAGAAGCTGGACATCATCGCCAACGAGGTGCTGATCGAGGCCAACGAGTGGGGCGGCCACCTGGCCGCGATGGCGTCCGAGGAGATGGACAGCATCTACCTCGTGCCCAACCGCTATCCGCAGGGCGAGTACCTGCTGATGTTCGATCCACTGGACGGCTCCAGCAACATCGATGTGAACGTGTCGATCGGCACCATCTTCTCGGTGCTGAAGAAGCCCGAGGGCAGCAAGGGCGTCAGCGAGGACGACTTCCTGCAGCCCGGTTCCGCGCAGGCGGCGGCCGGCTACTGCGTGTATGGCCCGCAGACGACGCTGGTGCTGACGGTGGGCGACGGCGTGGCGATGTTCACGCTGGACCGCGAGCAGGGCTCGTGGGTGCTGACCGCCGACGACGTGAAGATTCCCGCGGACACCAAAGAATTCGCGATCAACATGTCCAACATGCGCCACTGGGACGAGCCGGTGAAGCGCTACATCGACGAATGCCTGGCCGGCACGACCGGTCCGCGCGGCAAGGACTTCAACATGCGCTGGATCGCCTCGATGGTGGCGGACGTGCATCGCATCCTGACGCGCGGCGGGATCTTCATGTACCCCTGGGACAAGCGCGAGCCCAACAAGGCCGGCAAGCTGCGCCTGATGTACGAGGCCAACCCGATGGCCTTCCTCGTCGAGCAGGCCGGCGGCGCGGCCACCAACGCCCGCCAGCGCATCCTGGACCTGACCCCGACCAAGCTCCACGAGCGCGTGTCGGTCGTGCTGGGCTCGAAGAACGAGGTCGAGCGCGTGACGCAATATCACCTGGAGGCCGAGAAAGCCAAGTGATCCGCACCGGATCCGGGGACGGCTTGAACCGCTGATCCCCCGGAACGCAAGGACAACGCGAAGGGCGGTCGTGAGACCGCCCTTCGTCATTTCAGAAGAAGGTCCGTACCCCGCCGGTGACGCGGTAGCCGTCGTCCACGGTGTAGAGCAGCGGCCATTTGTCGAAGGTCGTGCAGGGATGGCCGATGCCGAAGGCGATCAGGTCGCCGACCCGCAACGGCAAGGCGCCATCGCTCGCGTCGACGAAGGCGTGCTGGTCGTTGAGCTTGGAGACGGACCAGCCAGGCGGCGTCGCCTGCGGCGCCTCATGGACGCCCTGGCGATACCACCACAGCGGCTGCGGCAGGCAGGCGTCGTAGCTCAGGTCGCGGCGGCCGGCGGTGCAGATCGCGCGGCCCGGCTCGGGTACCGACTGCACGTAGGCCCAAACCTCGATCGCGTTGCGCAGGCCCGGTCCGTCGCCCCACAGCGCGCCCGCACGCTGCTTCATGCGGTCCTGCATGCGCTCGTACTGCAGGCTGTCGTGGCTGAGGTAGCAACCGCTGCGCAGCACCACGCGCAGGGCATGGCCGCTGCCGCCGGCCTCGACCGCCGCCAGCGTCTTCGCCGCCATGTCGAAGAACGCCGATCCGCCCGCCGTCAGCAGCACCTCACCCGGCGCGAACCAGCCTTCGGCGCAGCCCAGCCGGGTCAGCTCGGCCACCATCTCGATCATCGTCAGCGCGCCCAGTTCCACGCGCGCCGTCTCCGTGCCGCTGTAGACGCCTTCGAAGGCCTCCACGCCGCGCAGCGCGACCACCGGCGCCGCATCGCGGATCAAGCGGGCGAGCGCCACGCCCTCTGCCGTCGAGCGCACGCCGGTGCGCCCGCCCGGCGCGCCGACTTCCAGCAGCACCTGCAGCGGCCGTTTCAGGCCGCGCTCGCGCGCCGCCCGGTGCAGCAGATCGAGTCCCGCCGCCGAGTCGACCAGCAGGTAGAAATCGAAGGCCGGATCGGCCTCGAGTTCACGCAGCACCAGTTCCAGGTCGGCCTTGCCCACCAGCTGATTGGCCAGGATCACCCGCGGCACGCCGAAGCGGCGATAAGTGCGGACGTGCGCCGCCGTCGCCGCCGTCATGCCCCAGGCGCCTTCATCGAACTGGCGCTGGAACAGCTGCGGCGCCATCGTCGTCTTGCCGTGCGGCGCCAGGCTCACGCCGGCGCGCGCGGTGAACTCGCGCATCCAGCGCGCGTTGTGGTCCAGCGCCGATTCCTTCAGCACCGCGGCCGGCAGCGGCAGGTCCCCGTCGAGCAGGGACAGCGCCAATCCGCCCAGCGCGCGCAGTGGAACGCCCTCGGCCGCCGCTGGCAGGCCCTTCAGGGTGCCGGGCAGCGGCTCGGCCTCCAGCGCGGTCAGGTGGAGCGTCACCGGCGGGCGGCCGGCCTGGTTGTCGTGGGGATGTGCGGTCATGGCGTGGCATGTTGCCACTGACGCGCGGGCACGTCGGCCGCGCGGCGAGCCCGTCCCTGCGATCGACGCAGGACCGGCCGGGCGTTCAGCCGCGCGGGCGCATCCGGCGCCGCTGCCAGAACAGCCCGCCGGCAGCGGGGGCAGGCCTTGTCACGCCTTTGCCGCGCCCAAAGAAAAAACCGCTTGGACATCCAAGCGGCTTTTCAGATTGGTGCCGGTGAAGAGAGTCGAACTCCCGACCTTCGCATTACGAATGCGCTGCTCTACCAACTGAGCTACACCGGCGCTGTCGCGAACAACAGAGTCAAAGAGTATAAGCGAGATTTTCGAGGTCGACAAGCATTCGCCGCATCACTCCCCGCGCCGGCCTGAGGCGTCATTCCTCGCCCAGATTCGCCTGCACCCGCTTCAGCAGCGCGGCGAGCTGGCCCTGCTCTTCGGCGCTCAAGCCCGCCAGGGCCTGCACCGAAACCCGCCGTGCCTGGCGCCGCAGCTCGCGCTGCACGGCCTGGCCGGACTCGCTCACGCGCAGCCGCACCTGGCGGCGGTCGACCTCGTCGGTCTCGGCCTCGAGCAGCCCCTTGTCCCGCAGCCCCTTGATCAGCCGGGCAAGCTGCGCCTTGTCCCTGCCGCTGTGCTGCGCCAGGTCGCTCTGCGTCCCGCCCGGGTGGCGGTCGAAGAAGAACAGCACCTTGCCCTCCATGTGCGTGAGGTCCTGCGGGCCGTCGCGCAGGAAGCGGTACTGCAGCGCGCGGTAGCGGTGCATCACCGAATGGATGAGCTCGAGCACGTCGTCGCCCTTGTCCCTGCGGCCAGTGGTGTTAGTTGACATTGTCAATCGATCCAACGCAAGATGGATGACATTGTCAATGAAATACCCAGGATCGGCAATGAAGCCTGACACCACCCACGCGCCCGTCACCCCTGCCCCGCTGCCCGCCGACGCCGGCCGCGAGACGCCCACCAGCCGCGTCCAGCGCGTACGCCATGAACTCAAGCGCCGCGAGCTCACGGTCCGGCGGGTCGACGACATCACGCCCAACTTCCGTCGCGTGACCTTGTCCGGCGAGTCGCTCGGCGACTTCGTCAGCGCCTCCTTCGACGATCACGTGAAGCTGTTCTTCGACGCCGCCTCGGCCGAGGGCCCGGTCATGCGGGACTACACCCCGCGCCGGTTCGATACCGCCGCGCGCGAGCTGGTCATCGAATTCGCCCAGCATGGCGACGGGCCCGCAGCCGCCTGGGCCGCGCAGGCGCAGCCGGGTCACACGCTGACGGTCGGCGGGCCGCGCGGCTCGTTCATCATCCCCACCGATTTCGCCTGGCACCTGCTGGCCGGCGATGAAACCGCCCTGCCCGCCGTCGCGCGCCGACTCGAGGAGCTGCCGGACGGCGCACGCGTCATCGTGCTGCTGAACGTGCCGGCCAGCGACCGCCGGGTCTTCGAGACCCGGGCCGCGCTGGACCTGCGCTGGGTCGACGGCGACGACGCGCTGCTGGCCGCGGCCCGGGCGCTCGAGCTGCCGCCGGGCGAAGGCTACGCCTGGTGCGCCGGCGAGGCCGCGACGATGGCCGCGCTGCGCCGCATCCTCGTTGAGGACAAGGGCCACGACCGGCATGCGATCCGCGCGGCGGCGTACTGGAAGCGCGGCACCAGCCATCACCACGAGCACCTCGAGTGAGGCGCGGCGCGACCTCACATCGGCTTCACAGGCCCATGGCACACTGCCTTCCGCCCGAACCCGGAGGCGGGCCGCCTTGATGTCTGAAGTCCTGCATGACCCGCGCTGGCGCTCTGCCTGGCGCCTCCTCTTCCTCGCCGTGGTGGCGGGCGCGAGCTGGCTCGCGTTCTCGCCGCATCCGCCCCGCGTGGCCGACCTCGGCTGGGACAAGGCGAATCACTTCGCCGCCTTCGGCACGCTGGCGTTCATCGGCATGCAGTGCTTCGCGGCGGGGCCGCGCCGGCGCTGGATCGTGCTGGCCATGCTGCTCGCCTACGGCGTGCTGATCGAACTGGTGCAGTCGCAGATCCCCGGCCGCGACGCCGAGGCCCGCGACGTGCTGGCCGACATGATCGGTGCCTCGATCGGCGTGGCGCTGCATGCGCTGCTGGTGCGCGTGATCACGCCGCGGGCGCTTCAGGCTCGCTGAAATCCCGGCGCGACATCGCGATCGCAACCGCCTGCGCGCGGTTGTTCGCACCCAGCTTGCGCAGGATCTTGCGCACATGGTTCTTGACCGTGAACATGCTGATGCCCAGCTGGATCGCGATCCCCTCGTTGCTCAGGCCCGCGCGCAGGCCCTCGACGATCTGCTGCTCGCGCGGCGTCACCAGCGCGCCCGCGCGGCGCGGCGAGGCCTGACCCCGCGATTGCAGCCGCGCCCGCCGCCAGGCCGCGTGCAGCGCCGGCGTGAGCAGCTCCAGTCGACGCAGGTGATCATCGTCCCAGCCGTCGCCGGCCAGCAGGAACAGCCCCTGCGGTCGCTCGCCATCGCCGACGACGCCATGCAGCGCGAGCTCGCGCAGCCCGGCTTCCAGCAGCGGCTGGAACAGCGCCGAAGGCGCCTCCCGCTCCAGCTGGAGCCGCAGCGGCCGCCGGCCGTCGCCCCAGCGCCGGATGAGGTGCAGCCAGAGCCCATGTTCGGGCGACTCCAGCTGCGTCTGCAGCACGTCCCCGATCGGCTTCAGGTGAAAGAGCTGCGCGGCCAGCCGAGGCGATGGCGGCTGATCCCCGACGCACACCAGCAGGCGATGCGGCAGCAGGACCTGCAGCCGGCTCTGGCTCCAGACGAAGAACTGGGCCGGCGTCGTCGGCTGCCGCGCGCTCCACACCGCCTCGAGCAGCCGCTCCGCGAGCAGGCGATCCTGCAGCCACGACAGCGGCAGCGCGTCGCCATCGGCCAGGACGGCGGGCGGCATTGAAACGGTCGGCAGCGGGGACGGAGGCGGAGCCATCGTCGAGGACAGCGAGGGCGGCGTCATGGACATGGAGGGATGCGTGAGCCGGGGCGACGCCAGCGTGCCCGCGCGGCGTGACGTCCCGATGAATGGCGCACGACGAGACGCGCACGATGCCGGCGCATCGCGGGTACCCGCCTTGCCCTTGCTGACATCGGGTGGCAGCTGAGCCGTCCCTCCGGCACCCGCGCAGCGGCTCGCGCCGGATGGGGAGATGGCAAATCGGCTACCGTTGTCGCTCGGCCCACCCTCCCCCGGGCCGACAGGAGTTGCTTGCATGTCGGATCACGATCTGCCGCCAGCGCGGCGCGATCTCGCGCGCCGCTATGAGGCGGTGCGGCGTCACACGCTGACGCTGGCGGAACCGCTGTCCGCCGAGGACCAGGCCGCCCAATCGATGCCGGACGCCAGTCCCGCCAAATGGCACCAGGCCCACACGAGCTGGTTCTTCGAGGCCCTGCTGCTGCGCCCTCACCTGCCGGGCTACCAGCCGCTCGACGACAGCTACCACTACCTCTTCAACTCGTATTACGAAGGCCTCGGCCCGCGCCATCCGCGGCCGCAGCGCGGCCTGCTGACGCGGCCGTCGCTCGATCAGGTCCGCGCCTACCGGCAGCACGTCGACCTGCACGTCCGCCAGTTGATCGCGCGCTGCGACGACACGCGCTGGGCCGCGATCGCGCCGACGCTGGAACTCGGCCTCCATCACGAGCAGCAGCATCAGGAGCTGCTGCTCACCGATGCGCTGCATCTGCTGTCCTGCCATCCGTGGCGGCCCGCGCTGCTGGACAGCCCGCCGCCGCCGGCGACCACCGGCGCGAGCGCCTGGCTGCGGCATGAGGGCGGACTCGTCGAGATCGGCCATGACGCGCAGGCCCCGGGGGCAGGCTTTGCCTTCGACAACGAAGGACCGCGGCATCGCGTCTGGCTCGAGCCCTTCGAGATCGCGAGCCGGCTCGTCACCTGCGGCGAGTTCCAGCGCTTCATCGACGACGGCGGCTATCGCGAGCCGCGCTGGTGGCTGTCCGACGGCTGGGCCACGGTGCAGGCCCAGGCGTGGCGGGCGCCGCTGTACTGGGTCGACGCGAGCGGTGGCAATGGCGATGACGGCGCGCGCGCCAGCGATACCGCCTCGCGCTGGGCCGTCTTCGGGCTGCATGGCCTGAGGCCGCTGGATCCCGCCGCGCCGGTGATGCAGCTCAGCTTCTACGAGGCCGCCGCCTACGCCGAATGGGCCGGCGCGCGCCTGCCCAGCGAGCAGGAGTGGGAGACAGCGTCCGCGCTGCCCGGCATCGCGCAGCTGCACGACCAGGCCTGGCAGTGGACCCGCTCCGCCTACCACCCTTACCCGGGCTTCCAGCCGCTGGAGGGGGCCGCCTCGGAATACAACGGCAAGTTCATGGTCGGCCAGCTGGTGCTGCGCGGCGGCAGCGTCGCCACCCCGCCCGGCCACACGCGACCGACCTACCGCAACTTCTTCCCGCCGGCCGCGCGCTGGCAGTTCACCGGGCTGCGACTGGCCCGCGATGCGCGCCCGCGCGCGGAGACCCACGCATGAGCAGCTTCGCCGAGGACCTTCACGCCGCGCTTGCCGGCCCCGAGCACACGATCTCCCCCAAGTACTTCTACGACGCGCAGGGCTCGACGCTCTTCGAGCAGATCTGCGAGCTGCCCGAGTACTACCCCACCCGCACCGAACTGGCGCTGCTGCGCCGCCATGCCGGCGACATCGCCGACCGCATGGGTCCGGACGCCCAGGTGATCGAGTACGGCGCCGGCGCGCTCGTGAAGGTGCGCCTGCTGCTGGAGCGCGCCACGCGGCTGCACAGCTTCGTGCCGGTGGACATCTCCGGCCCGCACCTGCTGGCGGCCTGCGAGGCGCTGCAACGCGAGCAGCCGCCGCTGCGCATCCTGCCGGTGGTGGCGGACTTCACCCGCCCCCACGTGCTGCCGGACGCACCGCCCGAGGGCCGGCGCATCGGCTTCTTCCCGGGCTCGAGCATCGGCAACTTCGATCCGCAGGAGGCGCTCGAGTTCCTGCGCCTGCTGCGCGAGGAACTCGACGGCGGCGCGCTGCTGATCGGCGTCGACCTGATCAAGGAGCCGGCGCGCCTGCATGCGGCCTACAACGACGCCCAGGGCGTGACCGCACGCTTCAACCTCAACCTGCTGCGGCATGCGCAGCGGGCGCTGGGCCTGGAGTGCGACCCCGCCGGCTTCGACCATTACGCGTTCTACGATCCGCGCAAGCACCGCATCGAGATGCACCTGCTGCCTCGCGGTGAACAGCAGCTGCAGCTGCAGGGACGGCGCTACACGCTGGTGCCCGGCGAAAGCCTGCACACGGAGAACTCCTACAAGTACAGCGTCGAAAGCTTCCAGGCACTGGCGCGGGAAGCGGGCTTCCGTCCGTCAGCCCACTGGACCGACGATCAGCGCTGGTTCAGCCTGCACTGGCTGCAGGCCTGAGGCGCGCGACGCTCACGCGTCGTAGCCGTAGACGTCCGCGAGCTTGCTCAGCAGCTCGGGCTCGTCGTCCGTCGAGAAGAAATAGGGGAAGAGGGTGCGGGAGCGCCCTTCGTCCTCGTTCAACGTGCCGCCGTACTCGCGGACCTTGCTCGCGCCGTAGGCGAGCGACAGGCTCATCAGCACCGCCGGCGCGCCGACGCTGCGGTGCAGGCGCTCCTCGCCGTGCGGCTGGAAATCCAGCATGCGGCGATAGAAGGCCTTGTGACGCGGATTGACCTCGATCACCAGGAACTCGGCGCCCCAATGGTGGGCCGCATGCAGGTAGGCCAGGTGGAACAGGCTGGCCAGCACCAGCTTGGACGGGCCTTCCGGATCCGCGGCCAGGCGGGTGAATTCGCACAGCTGCCAGCCCTGCTGGCGCATGCCGGCCATTTCCTGCGGGAAGCTCTGGTCCGCGGCGAGGTTGCCGCTGTCCCGCCGCAATCCCAGCGTCGACACCAGCCGGCCTTCCCAATAAGCGCCCAGCGTCACGTCCGCGGAACGGCTCAGCCTGTAACCCCGTGACGCGTAGCGACGCTCCAGCAGGGAATGACCGGCGCCTTCCATCAGCGCGCGGATCTCGATGCGGCCATAGGCCGTCTCGCGCGTGACGAGTTCCACCGAGTCGGACCGAACGAAGGGAATCTCCGCGCGAACGGATTGCAGCGCCTGCAAGGGGCTTGCGGGCGCTTCCAGTTCGATGCTCGACAGGTGAGATTCGTCGCTCATTCCCAACTCCAGACTGCTTGGTTATCAAGGGCGAGTCTATGGCCCACTCAAAGTAATTACTGCCGGGCGCTACGATAGATAACAAATGCGTACCTGACCTTACGGGTCTGTCCCGGGTTCGGGTCGGGGTCAATCCCTTGCCAGGGCGAAACCCCGCATTTGAGGGAATTCGGTTACATCCCGGGCACCCCGCCGCAAACCAGCGTCAGCCCTCATCGCCGTTCGATATTGCGGAATCCCCGGCGACCTGCCGGCGGGCCTCCCGGCCGCGGTTTTGTTGCAGGTGTAACCAGATGCGATTCGTTCAGATGCCGAATTCAGGGGACAAAACGCCCAGAATTTTTTGCCGAAACCCTTGGACGGCATGGGGATATTTGTCGCTTCGCGCGCGACGCGCTCGCTGAGCGGCCCGGAAGTTCGTATCGCGTTGCGTCAGATCCAGGGCGTCGCTGCCAGGGTCTCCACGCGCCGTCGGGCGTCGGCCATCAGCGCGTCGACGCGCCCATCCGCCTGGGCCGCGATCGCCTCCAGATCGAACATCGCCGCCAGTTCCTCGGACGACAGCGCGGTCGGCGGCAAATCGCCGACGTCGATCGCCGCGAGCAGCAGTTGCTGCAGCGTCCCCTGCCCCAAGCGCACCCGGCTGATCAGGTCGCGGACGATGGCGCCGGTGCGCTGCCGGCCCAGCCGCGGCATGAGCAGGTGTTCCAGGCGCTCGCTCGCGACCAGGCCCTGGCGCTCGAGCACGTGCGCGCGCATCCGGTCGATCCGCAGCACCGGCTCGGCCAGCGCGCGGTTGAGCGCCTGCACCGCCAGGTGGGCGCCGCCCATCAGGCCGCTCCATTCGGCGAGTTCCGCCGGGTGCTGCCCCAGGCCGCGCTCGTGTTCGGGCGTCATGCAGCCCATCAGGCTGGCGACGCGCTGCGGCGCGCGCTGGACCGCCGCCAGCGCCTGCAGCGCGGCCACCGGATTCTTCTTGTGCGGCATCGACAGGCAGGCGCCATAGCCCTCGCCGGGCGGCTCGTTGAGCTCGTCGACCTCGGCTTGCGCCATCAGCGCGAAGTCCTGCGCCAGCTTGCCGAGGTTGCCGCACAGCAGGCCCGCCTCCATGCCCAGGCGCAACCAGCGGTCGCGCTGCGTGTGCCAGCACATGTCGGGCAGCGGCAGCGACAGCTCGGCGGCCACGGCCGCCAGCATGTCCTCGGCGCGGTCGCCCATCGCGTCCAGCGTGCCGACGGCGCCGCCCAGCTGCAGCAGCAGCGAGGCCTGGCCCTGCTCGCGCAGCCGCTCGGCGCTGCGCAGCAGGGGCATCAGCCAGTTCATCAACTTGAAGCGCAGGCTGATCACCTGCGCCGGCTGCATCATCGTGCGGCCCAGCAGCGGCACGGCGGCGTGCCGCTCGGCCAGCTCGAGCAGCCGGGCGCAGAGCTGCTGCAGGTCGTCGTCGATCAGGCGCAGCGCCTCGCGGGTGCGCAGCACCATCGCGGTATCGACCAGATCCTGCGCGGAGGCGCCGCGATGCACGTAGACCGCGGCGGACGGGTCGAACAGCGCGACCGTCTCGCGCAGCCGCTGCACCACCGGCAAGGCCAGGTTGCCGCTGCGTGGCGCGGCCGCCACGAGCGCCGGCACGTCATAGAGCTCGGCGCGGCACAGGCTGGCGATCGCCTGCGCCGCTGGCGCCGGGATCATGCCCACGCGGGCCGCGGCCCGCGCGAGCGCGGCCTCCACATCCATCATCGACTGGACCACCGCGGTCGGCGAGAACACCGATTCCATCGCGGTGGACGACAAAAAAGCCTCGAACAGCATCTACGTCCTCTCGGTCGAGGATGCTATCGAGGCTCCTGCGTACGCCGTACTCAAGCAAACCCGCTTGGGGTTTGTCTCGGCCGGTGATCGCCCCTCCTTTTTCACTCCCTCCCCCCGCTTGCGGGGAGAGGGCGGGGGTGAGGGGTCCCCCAGGCGCTCAGTTGGCCGGCACGTACATCTGCGCCAGACGGCTCATCAGTCGCAGCGACAGGCGATGCATCGTGATGACCTCCAGCAGGCCGTTGCGATGCAGCTCGACGATCTTCGCGTCGGGCAGCTCGGCCAGGGCTTTCTCGTTGATGGTCATGAAGCCGTCGACATCGAGCTTCTCGCCGCTGGGCAGCTGCGCCTCGAAGCGCATGTCCTGCAGCAGGTCCAGGTCCTGCAGCAGCTCGCAGGCCTGGCGGGTGCGCTCGGCCTCGCGCTCGAAGTCCTCGCAGAACTGCTTCGCGTTGAGCAGCAGCTCGGAGGCCTCGCCGTCTTCCTTGAACAGCGGCTCGCCGTCGGTCTCGGAGAACGCGCCGGAGCCCATGTCCAGGCACAGCGCCATGTCGCTGCCGTTCTCCTCGATGCGGGCCATCGCGAAGGGCCAGCGGCGCACGTAGGCCGGCACGTAGCGGCCGGTCCACTGGCCGTCCTTGACGAACAGGTTGCTGCCCTGCTTCAGGCCGAACACGGCCAGCGGCGCGATCGCCGGACGCTGGCCTTCGGCGGCCTGGCCGACGCGCACGAACACCACCGGGTACTCGAGGCTCGCATCGGCGAACTCGGCCACGGCGACGAACAGCGAGTTCAGCTGGGTCACGCGGTCCAGCACCGGCGCGCCGATCTTCATGCGCGTGCTCTTGTGCTGCACCCGGTCCACGGGGACCAGGTTTTCATACATCGGGGGGTTGCTCATTGATTCACTCCATCGTCCGCCAGTCGCGAGACCAGCACCTTGTCCACACGCTTGCCGTCGAGGTCGACCACCTCGAATCTCCACGCGTCCCACTCCACCACATCGGCCGTGCGCGGCAAGCGCCCCAGCAGCAGCATCACCATGCCGGCCAGGGTGTTGTAGCGCCCACGGTCCTCCTCGGGCAGTTCCTTCAAGTCCAGCCGGTCCTTCAGCTCGGTGACGGGGATCAGGCCGTCCATCAGCCAGCTGCCGTCCTCGCGCTGGACCGCCCAGGCGTCCTCGCCATCGGACGAGTTGAACTCGCCCGCGATCGCCTCCAGCACATCGCGCATCGCGACCACGCCCTGCACCTCGCCGTACTCGTCGACGACAAAGGCCAGCGGCGTATCGGTGCCGCGCATGTGCGCGAGCAGCTCCATGCCGGACAGCGTCTCGGGCACGAACACGGGCGGCTCCAGGCCGGTGGACAGGTCCAGCATCTCGCCGGCCAGCACGCGGGCCAGCAGGCTCTGCGCGCTCACCGTGCCGACCACGTCGTGCAGGCCGCCGCGGCAGACCGGGTAGCGGCTGTAGCCGTGCGCGCGCAGGATCTGCAGCACCTGCTCGGCGCGATCGGTCGCATCCAGCCAGGCGATCTCGGCGCGCGGGATCATCATCGAGCCGATCTGGCGCTCGTCCAGCCGGAACACGTTGCGCACCATCTGGTGCTCGTGTTCCTCGATCACGCCGGCGTCGCGGCCTTCCTCGAGGCTGGCGGCGATCTCCTCCTCGGTCACCAGGCGATTGGCGCGGCCGCCCATGCCCAGCAGCTTCAGCGTGAATTCGGTGCAGAAGCTCAGCAGCTTGACGAAGGGTCGCGTGATCAGCGACATGATCTCCATCGGCGGCGCGACCAGGCGCGCGACGTTCTCCGGGAACATCTGGCCCAGGCGCTTGGGCACCAGCTCGCCGAAGATGATGGTCACGAAGGTCAGCACCAGCACGACCAGGCCGGTGGCGGTGATGTCGGCGGCGCGTTCGCTGAGCGGGGTGTGGGCGCGCAGCACCTCGGCCAGCGGCCCGGAGAAGGCCGCCTCGCCGACGATGCCGTTGAGCACGCCGATGGAGGTGATCCCGATCTGGACGGTGGACAGGAACTTGGTGGGGTTCTCGTGCAGGTCCATCGCGGCCTGCGCGCCTCCCTCGCCACTCTCCACCATCACTTGCAAGCGTGCCTTGCGGGCGGCCGTGAGGGCCATCTCCGACATGGCGAACAATCCGTTGAGCAGTATCAGGAAGAGAACTAGGGCGGTATCCATTGACAGCGCGGACCGGGTGAAAACCCCGAGTCGCGCCCAAAACACAAGGTCGGCAAGGGTAGCAGAGCCGGCGTGACGCCGACACCGCAAAATCCCCGTATGCATTACCTCATCGGCGATCTCCAGGGCTGCTGCGACGCGCTTGCCCGCCTGCTGGAAAAGATCGACTTCTCCCCGTCCCGCGACCGCCTCCACCTGCTGGGCGACCTGGTCAACCGCGGCCCCGATTCCCTGACGACGCTGCGCCGCCTGCAGTCGCTGGGCGACGCGGCGCACTGCCTGCTGGGCAACCACGACCTGCACCTGCTCGCGACTGCCGCCGGCGTGCGCGCCCCGCACAAGGGGGACACGCTGGACGCGATCCTGCAGGCGCCGGACCGCGAGGCGCTGCTGGAGTGGCTGCGCCGGCAGCGGCTGGCGGCGCGGGCGCAGGGCTGGCTGATGGTGCATGCGGGCGTGGTGCCGCAGTGGGACGCCGCGCAGGTCCTGGCGCTGGCGGAGGAAGTGCACACGCTGCTGCGCGGCCCGGAGCTGGCGGACTTCCTGCCGCAGATGTACGGCAACGAGCCCGACCGCTGGAGCGACGAACTGACGGGCGCGCCGCGGCTGCGTTTCATCATCAACGTGCTGACGCGGATCCGCTTCTGCAATGCGAAGGGCCGCCTGGACTTCAAGACCAAGGAGGGCCTGGGCACGGCGCCGGAAGGCTTCATGCCCTGGTTCGACGTGCCGGAGCGGCGCACTGCGGGTGAGCCGGTGGCCTTCGGGCACTGGTCCACGCTGGGGCTGGTGCAGCGGCCGGACCTGCTGGCGCTGGACACCGGCTGCGTGTGGGGCGGCGAGCTGACGGCGGCCCGCGTGGCCGACGCCCAGGTGCTGGAGATCATCCAGGTGCCCTGCGCTCAGGCGAGGAAGCCGGGGGCGGACTGAACGAAGGCCGACGGCACGCATACAATGCGCGCCTTCTCCAAGGAGACGTGGCCGAGTGGTTTAAGGCAGCGGTCTTGAAAACCGCCGAGGGTTCGCGCCCTCCGTGAGTTCGAATCTCACCGTCTCCGCCACCCATGAACGCCCTCACGACCGCCAGCCCCCCCGCCCTGCTCGCCTTGATCGGCGGCAACGAGGACCGGCTGACGCCCGGCATCGTGCTGCGAGAGCTGGTCGCGGCTTGCGACGCCTCTCACTCGGGCAGCGGGCCGCTCCGGGTTGTCGTGCTGAGCACTGCCAGCGGCGAGCCGGACCTGCTCTGGTCCCAGTACGAGCCGGCCTTCCGGGCGCTGGGCGTCGTGCCGGCCTGGCTCGATCCGCGCGACCGCGAGGCCGCGGGCGCGGACGACGCGCTACAGGCCTTGCGGTCGGCCGACCTGCTGTTCATGACGGGCGGCGACCAGGAACGCCTGCTCGACGTCATCGGCGATACCCCCCTGCATGCGCTCATCCGCGAACGCCACCGCACCGGCGCGCTTGCCATCGCCGGCACCAGCGCGGGCGCCTCGGCGCTCGGCGCCCACATGCCGGTGGGCGACCTCAATGAGCAGTTCGCCGGCCCCTCGCAGCCGCTGCACGCCGCGCTTGGACTGATGCCGGCCCTCGTGATCGACCAGCACTTCGCGCAGCGCAAGCGCCATGCGCGGCTGCTGCAACTGGTCTCGCTCGACCCGCGCCGCACCGGCGTGGGCATCGACGAGGACACCGCGCTGATCGTCCGTCCCGGCCACGACTTGCGCGTCGTCGGCGCGGGCGCCGTGACGGTCATCGACGGCTCCCGAATGACCGACCGGCGCGAGCCGTCCTCCGTCATCGCCTTCGAGCAACTCGGCTTCTTCCTGTTGCCATCCGGCACCGCACTGCGATTCAACGACCCGGCCACGCCACCGCATCTGCAGCGACTGCTCCGCGCAATCGCCTCGCCCGCTCCGCTGATCGGCTGAGTTCGCCTCAGCCGGCAATGTGGGCCTCGAAGCCCACGCGTCCCGGCGCCACGTCATCGCGCAGCTGATGCCCATCCGGGTAGTCGCCGCCGTTCTGCGGCCGGAAGGCGATTGGCGCTTCGTCGAAGACGTCCGCCAGCCGCAAGCGCCACGCCGCCTTCGCCGCCTCGACGTCTTCCGCCGTCATCCGACCCACGCCGTGTACCGCATGCGTCTTCAGCACCGACATGCCGGGATAGAACAGCGTGCCGTGGGTGATCGGGAACAGCAACTGATCAATCGGACCGTTGATGCCCCGCGGCGAGTAGTCCGCCGCCGGCCCGCCGGTCGTCACCGAGACCATCGCACGCCGGCCCGAGAGGCCGCCTTCGCCGTAACGGAAGCGGTTGCCCTGCCCGTGGCGGCCATAGGCCAGGCCGTAGGCCCAGACGCGGTCGATCCAGCCCTTCATGATGGCCGGCATGCCGAACCACCACAGCGGGAACTGCAGGATCACCAGGTCCGCCGCCAGCAGCTTGCGCTGTTCCTCGACGACATCGGCCGGCTGATGGCCGTGCTCGAAGGCATGGCCGGATTCGCGCACGAAATTCAAGCGCGTCGCGTCGGCGCGCACGGGGAAGTCGGCCTCGCCGTAGACGGCACGCCAGCCCATCGCGTAGAGATCGGACTGCAGCACGGCATGCCCGGCCGAGCCCAGCGTTTCCGCCGCGACGCCCACCAGCGTGCGTGTCAGCGAGGTCGGCTCGGGATGCGCGTGGACGATCAGCACGGTCTTGCGACCTGCGGCGGAGGCGGCGGTGGAAGCGGAAGCGGCGGCTGCCGCAGCGCCGGTGGCGACGGGATGGTCTCTGTTGGGCGTAGTGGTCATGTCGGACTCCAGAAGATCGGGAATGAGCGTCAGTCTGACGAGCGCGGCCCCATCCGTGAAATCACGTCTTCTCTGCCCTACTATCCAAAGCATGGATACCAGCCGGCTCGACCTCAACCTGCTCGTGACGCTCGAGGCACTGCTGACCGAGCGCAATGTCACCAAGGCCGCCGCCCGGCTGGGCCTCAGCCAGCCCGCGGTCAGCGCGCAGCTCAGCCGGCTACGCGATGTCTTCGAGGACCCGCTGCTGCTCCCGGCGCAGCGCGGCATGACGCCCACCGCGAAGGCGCTGTCGCTGTTCGAGCCGCTGCGCCAGGCGCTGGACCAGGTGCGCGGGGTCGCGAGCTCGCACCTTCACTTCGAGCCGGGCAGCGCCGAACTGACGGTGACCATCGCCGCCTCGGACTACCTGCAGGCCTCGGTCCTGCGGCCGCTGGTGCTGCGGCTGCGACGGGAAGCACCGGGCGTGCGCATCGCCGTCCGGCACCTGGACCCGCACCAGCATGCCGCCCAGATGGCGCGCGGCGACGTCGACCTGGGCCTGATGCAGCCGATCGAGGCCGCGGACAGCCTGCGGCTGCGCCCGCTCTTCCATGAGCGCTACGTGCTCATCGCGCGGCGCGGCCATCCCGCCGTCAGCGGCCGGCTCACGGCCAAGGCCTTCTCCAAACTGGAGCAGGTGGTCGTCTCGCCGGCCGGTGGCGCCTTCAGCACGCCGGTGGACCAGGCGCTCGCGGGCCTCGGGCTGACGCGTCAGGTCGTGCTCTCGGCGGCGTCCTTCCTGTTCGTACCCGACATCGTCGGCCGCTCCGACCTGGTCGCCCTGGTGCCCGAGCGCCTGGTCAAGGGTCAGGCCGCCGGCCTGCAGGTGCTGCCGCCGCCGCTGCCGATCGACGGCTTCGACATCGCCATGGTCTGGCACGAGCGCAACCACGGCCACGCGGCGCAGCGCTGGCTGCGCGATCAGGTGTTCGCGATCGCCGGGCCCCGCGCGCGAGCAGGCACGGACGCCGGCCCGTCGTGAATTCCGTCGCGCGGGACCTGTTGCGCCTTGGCGTTTTCACCAAGCCGGCCGACACATCCTGAAACGAACATGCGCCCCGCGTGGTCAGAACGGTCGTCACCTCGATAGAAGCCGCCGCCACGCTTCGAGGGAGAGCAACGATGGGACATCCTTCCGGACTGACCGGCTTCCGCAAGATCTACGCTGCCTGCGATCGCGCGATGCTGCTGATCCTGGCGGTCAGCTGGCTGCTCGCGCTGGGGCTGGGCTGGCGCTATGCGCAGTTCGGGCTGGCGACGGGCATCGGCACCGCGCTGCTGGCCGTGGCCGGGCTGGCCTACGCCGCGTCGCCGGGCGCCACCGCCACGCGCATGACGCTCACCACCGCGCAGGCGCTGATGGTGATGCTGCACATCCACCTCGGCGGCGGCATGGTCGAGCTGCACTTCGGCGTCTTCGTCACGCTGGCCTACCTGCTGATGTACCGCGACTGGAAGGTGCTGGTGCTGGGGGCGGCGCTCTTCGCCGTCCACCACCTGCTCTTCGACCGCCTGCTCGCCGCCGGTTTCGGCACCTACTGCCTGAGCGAACCCGACTTCGGCCGCATCGTGCTGCATGCGGCCTACGTCGTCGCGCAGACCGGCATCGAGCTGGTGATGGCCGCGCACATGCGGCGCAACACCAAGGAAGGGCTGGAGCTGCATGACCTGGTCCGCGCGCTGGGCAGCCGCGACGACCGCCTCGCGCTCGACGTCGCGCATGTGAAGGCGAGCACGCCGGCGGGTCTCAAGATCAAGGACTCGCTGCAGCGCCTGAACGCGGCGATGGCGCGCGTGCGGGAAGCGGCGCAGCACATCGGCAGCGCCTCGACGCAGATCGCCGCGGGCAACACCGACCTCTCGGGCCGCACCGAGCAGGCGGCCGCCAGCCTGCAGGAAACCGCCGCTTCGGTGCAGCAACTCGCGGCCACGGTGCGTCATACCGCCGAGGCCGCGCAGCAGGCCCGCGAGCTCTCCGACCAGGCGATGCGGGTCGCCGATGCCGGCGGCAGCGCGGTCACCCGCGTCGTGTCGACGATGGAGGAGATCCACCGCGCCTCCGGCCGCATCGCCGACATCATCGGCGTCATCGATGGTCTGGCTTTCCAGACCAACATCCTGGCGCTGAACGCGGCGGTCGAGGCCGCGCGCGCCGGCGAGCAGGGCCGCGGCTTCGCGGTGGTGGCGGCGGAGGTCCGCACGCTCGCGCAGCGTTCCGCGCAGGCGGCCAAGGAGATCAAGACCCTGATCGGCGCCTCCACCGAGCAGGTGGGCAGCGGCGCGACGCTGGTGCAGGAGGCGGGGCGCACGATGGCCGACATCGTCGCCTCGGTGCAGCGCGTGGGCGCGCTGATCAACGACATCGCCGATGCCGCCGGCGAACAGCGCCGCGACTTCGGCCGCATCGACGCCGCGGTCACGCAGCTCGACGAGATGACGCAGCGCAACGCCGCGCTGGTGGTCGAGTCGGCCTCCGCCGCGACCACGCTCGACGACCACGCGAGCCAGCTCAACCGCGTCGTCGGCGCCTTCGACCTGGGCCGGAGTCAGGGCTATCCCGCGTGACGCCGCAACGACATTCCGGGTCGTCGCCGGCCGCACCGGAACGCACGCCAAACGCTCGACAAACGATCTCTTAACCTGAAGCTGTCCCGAAGCTGTCGGGATCCCTTCATGGACCGGTCGCTGCGCAGAAACGCGTACGACACGGACCGGCGCGACCGGAACCATGGGCACATCTCGGACCTCCCCGGTGTGCCTCATGACCCTCAATCGATCGCTCGCGAGAGGCTTGTTCCTCGCCGCGGTGGCCCTGTTCTTCGGACTGGGCGCGCTGCGTTATCCCATCGGCCGCATGGACCATGCCGGTCCCGGGCTGTTCCCGCTGATGATCAGCGTCCTGCTGGGCCTGGTGGCGCTGGCCACCATCGTGCGCGGCGTCGTCGCGGGCGGGCCCGGGCTGGACTTCAAGGTCCGCAACATCGGCCTGATCCTGGCGGCGCTGTGCGCGTTCTCGCTGGTCTCGCGCTTCCTCAACATGTCGGCCGGCATCGTGGTCATGGTGTTCATCGCCACGGCCGCGGGCAGCAACTACTCGTGGAAGCGCAACGTGGTGATCTCGATCGGCCTGCTGGCCATCGCCTTCATCTTCCAGAAGTTCCTCGGCCTCAACCTGCCGCTGCTGTAAGGAACCGGCCATGGACATCCTGCACAACCTCGCCTTCGGCTTCGAGCACGCGCTGACCTGGCAGAACCTGATGTTCTGCGCGATCGGCTGCGTGGTGGGCACCCTGGTCGGCCTGCTGCCGGGCCTGGGCCCGCTGGCCACCATCAGCGTGCTGCTGCCACTGACCTATTCGATCCCGGTCAACGGCGCGCTGATCATGCTGGCCGGCATCTACTACGGCGCGCAGTACGGCGACAGCGTCAGCGCGATCACGATGAAGATCCCGCACGCCAGCTCCATCGTGGCCTGCATCGACGGCTACCAGATGACCTTGAAGGGCAAGACCGGTCTGGCGCTCTTCACCGCGGGCATCTCGAGCTTCATCGGCGGCACCGTCGCCATCGTCGTGCTGGCCTGCCTGGCGCCGACGCTGGGCGAGGTGGCCTTCCTCTTCGGCCCGGCCGACTACTGCGCGCTGATGCTGCTGGGCTTCCTGTGCGTGAGCTTCGTGACCACGGGCAGCCTGCTCAACGGCCTGGCGATGTGCCTGATCGGCGTGCTGTTCGGCCAGATCGGCACCGACGTCAACTCCGGCATGGAGCGCTACACCTTCGACATGCCCTTCCTGGCCGAGGGCGTGGGCCTGGTCAGCATCGCGCTGGGCTGCTTCGGCATCGCGGAGATCTCGAAGAACCTGGACGCCAAGAACGAGCGCACGCCCTTCAACGGCAAGATCCACCTGATGCCGACCTGGGCCGAGTTCAAGCGCATCATCCCCAGCGCGCTGCGCGGCAGCGTGGTGGGCTCGGTGCTGGGCATCCTGCCCGGCGGCGGCCCGACGATCGCGCAATTCGCCGCCTACGCGGTGGACAAGAAGGTCAGCAAGTACCGCCACGAGATCGGCGACGGCGCCATCGAGGGCGTGGCCGGCCAGGCCGCGGCGGACGAGTCGGCCGCGCGCACCAGCTTCATCCCGCTGATGAGCATCGGCATCCCGGAGAACCCGGTGATGGCGCTGATGATGGCCGCGTTCATCATCAAGGGCATCCAGCCGGGGCCCAACATGATCGGCGGGCACCCCGACATCTTCTGGGGCCTGGTCGCCTCGATGTGGGTGGGCAACGTGTTCCTGGTCGTGCTGAACGTGCCGCTGGTGCGCTACTGGCTGTCGGTCTTCAAGATCCCGTACAACGTGCTGTTCCCGTCGATCCTGTTCTTCTGCTGCATCGGCACCTTCAGCGTCAACAACAACCTGGACGACATCTTCGTCACCGCGGCCTTCGGCCTGGCGGGCTACATCTTCATGCGGCTGGACATGGACCCGGCGCCCTTGATGCTGGGCTTCATCCTGGGCCCGATGCTGGAGGAGAACTTCCGGCGCGCGATGCTGATCAGCCGCGGCAAGTTCGACGTCTTCGTGCAGCGCCCGATCAGCGCGACGCTGCTGGGGATCATCGCGATCTTCATCGCCTGGCAGTTCATCGCCTTCCTCCTGGCCAATCGCAAGGGCGCCAAGCCCGCGGCGGGCGGTCATGACGACGACGATGCCCAAGGCAAGGACGGCGGCGGGGTGACGCCGCAGGTGGCCTGAGTCCACCCCCATCGGCTCGGCCCTCGGGTGGGTGCGAGTCCGGCTCGGTCCCTTTCGGCCGTCGCCCGCGATCGCGGGCGGCGGCTTTTTTGTCGCTGGCGGCAGACGGCCGCGGGGGCTCAGACCTTGCGGCTCGACACGCCGCCGTCGAGCCGCATCGCGGCGCCGGATCAGCGACTGCCGAGCATCCCCTTGCGCTCGATGAACGCGACCACCTCGTCGAGCCCGCTCAGCGTCTTGAGGTTGGTCATCACGAAGGGCCGCGTCGGGCGCATGCGTTTCGTGTCCGCTTCCATGACCTCGAGGTTGGCGCCGACATGCGGCGCGAGGTCGGTCTTGTTGATCACGAACAGGTCGCTCTTCGTGATGCCGGGACCGCCCTTGCGCGGGATCTTCTCGCCGGCGGCGACATCGATGACGTAGATCGTCAGGTCGCTCAGCTCCGGGCTGAAGGTCGCGGCCAGGTTGTCGCCGCCGGACTCGATGAAGACGACGTCCGCGTCCGGGAACTGCGCCAGCATGCGGTCGATCGCCTCGAGGTTGATCGACGCGTCCTCGCGGATCGCCGTGTGCGGGCAGCCGCCGGTCTCCACGCCCATGATCCGCTCGGCGGGCAGCGCGCCGCTGACGGTCAGCAGGCGCTGGTCTTCCTTGGTGTAGATGTCGTTGGTGATGGCGACCAGGTCCCAGCGGTCCCGCATCGCCTTGCACAGCATCTCCAGCAGCGTCGTCTTGCCGGAGCCGACCGGACCGCCGATGCCCACCCGCAGCGGCGGCAGCGTCTTGGTGCGACCGGGAACGTGATGCAGCGGCGAGGCGTGGGGCGTGGTGGTGCTCATGATCGGAACAGTCGGGAGTACTGGGTTTCGTGGCGCGCCGCGAGGATGGACAGCATCGGCGCGAAGAGCTGGCGCCGCGCGGGCGGCGTGGCGACGGCCTCGGCCACCGCGGCGGGGATCTCGGCCGCCAGGCGCGCCAGCACGCGCTGGCCGGCGGTCTGGCCCAGCGGCACGGCCTTCAGCGCGGCCTGCACCTGGTTCTCGGACCAGCCGAAGGCCTGCGCGTGCAGCGCCTGGTCGACAGGCACGTCGATCGTCGACAGCGCGAGCGCCATGACGACGGCATGGTGGGCGGGGCGCCCCTCGCCGCAGTCGACCAGCAGCGCCAGCTGCGCCGCCGTGGCCATCGGCTGGCCACGCAGCCAGACGAGCAGGGACTGCCCCATCTGCTCGCTCTGCAGCCGGGCCTCGGCGCCGTCGCGCGTGGTGCGCAGCCAGCGGGCCAGCGCACGCAGCGCCGGTTCATCGCCGGCGCGCCAGGCGACGATGCCTTCGGCGATCGCCGCCAGGTCGCCGCGCGCGAGCAGCCGCAGCTGCTGGCTCAACCAGGCGCCGGCGCTCGCGTCGTCATGCACGTGGCCGTGCTCGACCGCCGCCTCCAGCCCCTCGGAGTAGGAGAACGCCCCGATCGGCAACGCCGGCGACGCGAGCCAGACCAGCCGCAGCAGCGGCGGGACGGGATCAGTGGTCGTGTCCACAACCCGGGCCATGCACGTGCGGCGTCGTGGCCGACTGGATGGCGATGGTCTTCTTCGGCGCGGCCGCGGGCGCTGGAGCATGGCTGTGCTCGCGCGCATGGCTGTGCCCGTGCTCGTGTGCATGGTCGTGCCCGTGCCCGTGCCCGTGCTCATGCCCATGGCCGTGGTCATGTCCATGGCCGTGGCCGTGGGAGTGCCCGTGGCCACCGGCCGCATAGGCGCCGCCTTCAGGCTCGAAGCCCTCCTCCACCGCGTTCACGATCAGGTGCATCGCGCGCAGCATGTCGGCCAGCACATGGTCCGGCTCGATCGTGAGGTGATCGGGCTGGAGCTCGATCTGCACATGGCGGTTGCCCAGGTGATACGCCGCGCGGACCAGGTCGAACGGCGAGCCGTGCGACGCGCAGGCGGTGATGCGCAGCAGCGGCTGTGGCGCGGCGATCACCCGCACCAGCGAGCCGTCCTCGGCCACCAGCACGTCACCGCCGCGCACCGCGGTCCCGCGCGGCAGGAAGACGCCGAGCTCGCGGCCCTGGTTGTCGGTGGCCTGGAAGCGGCTCTTCTGGCGCGTGTCCCAATCGAGCGTGACGGTCGCCGCGCGCTTGAGCAGCACCGGCGCGAGACCGGCGCCCTGCGCCAGCAGTTTGGAGACTTGGATCATTCAGAACAGGAAGTAGCGCTGCGCCATCGGAAGCACCGAGGCGGGCTCGCAGTGCAGCAGCAGGCCGTCGGCGCGCACCGCGTAGGTCTGGGGATCGACCTCCATCCGCGGGGCGTAGGCATTGTGGACCATGTCCTTCTTGCCCACGCCGCGGATGCCCTTCACCGCCACCGCCGTCTTCGCGAGCCCATAGCGCCCGGCCACGCCGCCCGCGATCGCGGCCTGCGACACGAAGCTCAGCGAGGCCCGCGCCAGCGAGCCGCCAAAGCTGCCGAACATCGGCCGGTAGTGCACCGGCTGCGGCGTCGGGATCGAGGCGTTGGGATCGCCCATCGCAGCCAGCGCGATCACGCCGCCCTTGAGGATCAGCGAGGGCTTGACGCCGAAGAAGGCCGGCTTCCAGATCACCAGGTCGGCCCATTTGCCGACCTCGATGCTGCCGACCTCGTGGCTGATGCCGTGCGCGATCGCCGGATTGATCGCGAGCTTGGCCACATAGCGCTTCACGCGGCCGTTGTCATGGCGCTCCGAATCGCCGGGCAGCTGCCCGCGCTGCTGCTTCATCTTGTGCGCGGTCTGCCAGCAGCGCAGGATCACCTCGCCCACGCGGCCCATCGCCTGCGAGTCGGAGCTGAACATGCTGATCGCGCCGAGGTCGTGCAGGATGTCCTCGGCCGCGATGGTCTCCTTGCGGATGCGGCTCTCGGCGAAAGCCAGGTCCTCGGCGATCGCCGGGTCCAGGTGATGGCACACCATCAGCATGTCGACGTGCTCGTCGAGCGTGTTGATCGTGTAGGGCCGCGTCGGGTTGGTGGAGCTGGGCAGCACGTTGGCCTCGCCCACCACCTTCAGGATGTCAGGCGCATGGCCGCCGCCGGCGCCTTCGGTGTGGAAGGTGTGGATGGTGCGGCCCTTGAAGGCCGCGACCGTGTCCTCGACAAAGCCGCTCTCGTTGAGCGTGTCGGTGTGGATCGCGACCTGCGTGTCGGTTACCTCGGCCACGTCCAGGCAATTGGAGATCGCCGCCGGCGTGGTGCCCCAGTCCTCGTGCAACTTCAGGCCGATCGCGCCGGCCTCGATCTGCTCGACCAGCGCTTCCGGCCGGCTCGCGTTGCCCTTGCCGAGGAAGCCCAGGTTCATCGGGAAGGCATCGGCCGCCTGCAGCATGCGCTCGATGTGCCACGGCCCCGGCGTGCAGGTGGTGGCGAAGGTGCCGGTCGCCGGACCGGTGCCGCCGCCCAGCATCGTCGTCACGCCGCTGGCCAGCGCCTCCTCGATCTGCTGCGGGCAGATGAAGTGGATGTGGGAGTCGATCGCGCCGGCGGTGACGATCGCTCCCTCGCAGGCGATGACCTCGGTGCCGGGACCGATGACGATGTCCACGCCCGGCTGCGTGTCCGGATTGCCGGCCTTGCCGATGGCGACGATGCGGTGGTCCTTCAGGCCGATGTCGGCCTTGACGATGCCCCAGTGGTCCAGGATCAGCGCATTGGTCAGCACCGTGTCGACGGCGCCCTGCGCGCGGGTGCGCTGCGACTGCGCCATGCCGTCGCGGATGGTCTTGCCGCCGCCGAACTTCACTTCCTCGCCGTAGCCGCCGGCGCGCAGCGTCAGGTCGTCCTCGACCTCGATGACGAGCGCCGTGTCGGCGAGCCGGACGCGATCGCCCACGGTCGGGCCGAACATCTCGGCATAGGCGCGTTTGCCGATGCGGGCCATCACAGCGCTCCCTGGATCAGGCCGCGGAATCCCCAGATCTCGCGCAGGCCGGCGATGTCGACCAGCTCGACGGTGCGTTGCTGGCCGGGCTCGAAGCGCACGGCGGTGCCGGACGCGATGTTCAGGCGCATGCCGCGCGCGGCCTCGCGGTCGAAGCTCAAGGCGGCGTTGGTCTCGGCGAAGTGGTAATGCGAGCCGACCTGGATGGGGCGGTCCGCCGCGTTGACCACGGTCAGCACCAGCGTGCGGCGGCCGGGATTGAGTTCGAGCTCGCCGGCGTCGGTCAGCAGTTCGCCGGGGATCATGCGATCACCAGCCGGGTCAGCAGGCCCAGGCCCAGCAGCGCGATCGCGCCACCGGCCGCGCGCGACCAGACCGGCGCCAGCGCGCGCAGCTTCAGCCCCAGCGCCAGACCGCCCGCATGCAGCAGCGCCGTCGCGAGCACCATGCCCACGAGCGCCGCGCCGCCGCCGAGCTCGGCGCCATGCGCCAGGCCGTGGAAGACGGCGAACGCACCGACCAGCGCGGCCGATGCCGTGGCGCCCAGCCGCCAGCGCGCCGCGGCGACCAGCCCCAGCACCAGCACCGAGGCGGCGACCATCGGCTCCACGCCCGGCACCGCGAGGCCCTGCGCCCCCAGCCCCAGGCCCGCCAGCGCGCCGACCAGCAGCAGCCCGGCGAAGGCGAAGGGCGCGGCCAGCATGCGCCGGCCGGTCTGCGTGAGCGCGCTCCACAGCCCCACGGCCAGCATCGCGGCGAGGTGGTCCAGGCCGGTGAACGGGTGCATGAACCCGGCCGTCAGGCCATGGTCATGGGCGGCGTCGCCGGCATGGGCGGCGGCCACGGCGGGCAGCGCGGCAACGGCCGTCGCGACGAGGAGGCGTCGGATCATGGGAGGTCCTCAGGGAATCGGTTGGTGGACGGTGACGAGCTTGGTGCCGTCGGGGAAGGTGGCCTCGACCTGGATGTCGGGGATCATCTCGGCCACGCCGTCCATGACGTCGTCGCGGGTGAGCAGCTCGCGGCCGGCCTTCATCATCTGCGCGACGGTCCGGCCCTCGCGGGCGCCCTCCATCACGGCGGCGCTGAGGTAGGCCACGGCTTCAGGGTAGTTGAGCTTCAGGCCCTTGGCCTTGCGCCGCTCGGCGAGCAAGGCGGCGGTGAAGATCAGCAGCTTGTCTTTCTCTCGGGGCGTGAGTTCCATGGCCTTCAGCGGGTGGGCGACGACGCGCCATTCTTGGATGCCGCTCCACCGCTAGCAAGCCCCATGCCGGTGCGGGCACGGTTCATGCATTTCCCGCCCTGCCCCGCCCCATGGACACGCCGCCCGCCCCCCAGGACGCCCCGCAGCACATCATCAAGCTGCGGCGGGACTACAACGCCTGGGTCGCCCGCGAGACGCTGGAGGACTACGCGCTGCGCTACACGCCGCAGCGCTTCCGGCGCTGGACGAGCTGGCGCGTGGCCAACACCGCTTTCGGCGCGGCGTCCTTCCTGATCCTGGAGGCGGTCGGCGCGACGCTGCTGCTGCAGTACGGCTGGACCAACGCGGCGCTGGCCATCGTGGCCACCGGCCTGATCATCTTCCTGGCCGGCCTGCCGATCAGCGTCTACGCGGCGCGGCATGGCGTCGACATGGACCTGCTGACGCGTGGCGCCGGCTTCGGCTACATCGGCTCGACACTGACCTCGCTGATCTACGCGAGCTTCACCTTCATCTTCTTCGCGCTGGAGGCGGCGGTGATGGCCTACGCGCTGGAACTGGCGCTGGACATCCCGCCGCAGTGGGGCTACCTGCTGTGCGCGCTGGTCGTGATCCCGCTGGTCACCCACGGCATCTCCGCCATCAGCCGGCTGCAGCTGTGGACGCAGCCGCTGTGGCTGGCGCTGCTGGTGCTGCCCTTCGCCTGGGTGGGGTGGCTTCATCCTGGTGCATTCGACGGCATCACGACCCAGATTGGGTCGCAATCGGGAACCGCGGCCTTCGACGCGCACGCCTTCGGTGCGGCGCTGACCGTCGGCGTGGCGCTGATCACGCAGATGGGCGAGCAGGCCGACTACCTGCGCTTCATGCCGCGCCAGACCGCCGCGAACCGGCTGGGCTGGTGGGCCGCGGTGCTGGCCGGCGGCCCGGGCTGGATCGTGCTGGGCGTGCTGAAGATGCTGGGCGGCGCGCTGCTGGCCTACCTCGCGGTCAGCCACGCGGTGCCGGCGGAACGCGCGGTCGACCCCAACCAGATGTACCTCGCCGCCTACGAGTACGTCTTCCCGCAGTACGGCTGGGCGGTCGCGGCGACGGCGCTGTTCGTCGTCGTCTCGCAGCTCAAGATCAACGTCACCAATGCCTACGCGGGCTCGCTGGCGTGGAGCAACTTCTTCTCGCGGCTGACCCACAGCCATCCGGGACGCGTCGTCTGGGTCGTGTTCAACACGCTGATCGCGTTCATGCTGATGTCGATGAACGTCTTCGAGGCGCTGGGCCACGTGCTGGGCCTGTACGCCAACGTCGCGATCGCGTGGATCATGGCCGTCGTCGCGGACCTGGTGATCAACAAGCCGCTGGGGCTGTCGCCGCCGGGCATCGAGTTCAAGCGCGCCCATCTCTACGACGTGAACCCGGTCGGCGTGGGCGCGATGGCGCTGGCCTCGGTGCTCTCGGTGGCGGCGCACCTCGGGCTGATGGGCACGCTGGCGCAGGCCTGGTCGGCGGCGATCGCGATGGTGACGGCGCTCGCGAGCGCGCCGCTGATCGCCTGGGCGACCAGGGGCCGCTACTACCTCGCCCGCCCGGCGGCGGAGATCCAGGCGGCCGGTACCGAGGCCGTGCGCCGCTGCGTGATCTGCGAGCGCGACTACGAGGGCCCCGACATGGCCCACTGCCCGGCGTATCGCGGCGCTATCTGCTCGCTGTGCTGCACGCTGGATGCCCGCTGCGGCGACCTGTGCAAGCCGCACGCCAGCCTCTCGGCGCAGTGGTCGAGCGCGCTGCGCCGGGTGCTGCCGCGCCGCGGCTGGGCCTACATCGACACCGGCCTGGGCCACTACCTGCTGCTGATGCTGGTCATCACGCCGCTGCTGGCGACGCTCTTCGGCCTGCTCTATCACCAGCAGCTGCAGCAGCTGCCACAGGTGCCGCTGATCGATGCCGCGGCGCAGGACGCCCTGCGCGCGAGCGTGCGCACTGGCCTGCTGAAGGCCTTCTTCGCGCTGCTGCTGGTGGCCGGCACGGTGGCCTGGTGGCTGGTGCTCGCGCACCAGAGCCGCGAGGTCGCGCAGGAGGAATCCAAGCGCCAGACGCAGGCGCTGATGCGCGAGATCGATTCGCACCGCCGCACCGACGAGGCGCTGCAGGGCGCGCGGCTGCAAGCCGAGCGCGCGCAGGCCGCGGCCGAGGCGGCCAACCAGGCCAAGAGCCGCTACATCAGCACCATCAGCCATGAGCTGCGCACGCCGCTGAACAGCATCCTGGGCTACGCCCAGCTGATGGCGGCGGACGCGGCCCTGCCGCCGCAGCGGCACCAGGCGGTGCAGGTCATCAAGCGCGGCGGCGAGCACCTGATGCAGCTGATCGACGGCACGCTGGACATCGCCCGCATCGAGGCCGGCCGGCTGAGCCTGGAGCCGGGGCCGGTCCGCTTCGACGAGCTGCTGCGCGAGCTGGCCGACATGTTCGAGCCGCAGGCCGCGGCCAAGGGTCTGGGCTTCCGCTTCGAGCCGCAGGGCGCGCTGCCCGGCTGGGTGCGCGCCGACGAGCAGCGGCTGCGGCAGATCCTCATCAACCTGCTGGGCAACGCGATCAAGTTCACCGCCGCGGGCGAGGTCACGCTGCGGGTGCGCCACGGCCGCGAGATGGCGACGCTGGAGATCGCCGACACCGGCCCCGGCATGGACGCCACGGAGCTGGCGCGCATCTTCGAGCCCTTCGCGCGCGGAACCCGCGGCACCGGTGGCGCGCCGGGCGCGGGACTGGGGCTGACCATCGCGAAGATGCTGACCGAGCTGATGGGCGGCGAGATGTCGGCGACCAGCACGCCGGGCCAAGGCTCGACCTTCCGGGTGCGGCTGTTCCTGCCGGAGCTGCACGGCCGCATCTGGGACACGCCGCGCATGCGACGCGTCGCGAAGGAGCGCATCGGCCTGGACGGCGCGTCGCCGCGGGTGCTGGTGGTCGACAACGAATCGGACGACCGCCAGTTGCTGATCGAACTGCTGGAGCCCCTGGGCTTCACCGTCCGCGAGGCTTGCAGCGGTCACGACGCGCTGGACCTGGTCGCCGCCGGCTGGGTGCCCGACGCGGTGCTGATGGACCTGGCGATGCCGGGCATCGACGGCTGGGAGACGATCCGGCGGCTGCGGCGCATGCTGGGCGACCTGGGCGTGCAGGCGCCCGCCGTGGCGGTGGTCTCGGCCAACGCGTTCGAACGCGGCCAGGACAACGATGCCGGCATCGCGGCGCGCGACTTCATCCTCAAGCCGGTGCGCCATGAGCTGCTGCTGGACTGGCTGACCGAACGGCTGTCGCTGGCCTGGCGGGCGGCGCCGGACCGGAGCGTGGCGCCGTCCGCGCTGGCCGGGGCCGCCGCGTCCACCGCGACATCGACGGCCACATCGACCGCCACACCGGTCGAGGTACCGCCGCCGGCCCGCCTGGCCGGGCTGCGCGAGGCGCTGCAGCTGGGCTACTACCGCGGCGTGCTGCAGCAGCTCGACGCGATCGAGGCGGCCGAGCCGGCCTGGCGTGGCTTCTGCGACGCGCAGCGGACTCTGGCGCGCCAATTCCAGTTCGAGGCGATGCTGCGCGGCCTGCCGCGCGGCGAGGACCTCCCGAGACCGACCGAGTTGGGTGACCCGAGATGAACTCCGCGCTTCCTTCCGCCGTCACGACGCTGCTCGACCAGCAGCAGGGCGATCGCGTCCTGATGGTCGACGACGTGCCCGACAACCTGTCGCTGCTGCACGACGCGCTGGACGAGCACGGCTACACGGTGCTGGCGGCGACCAACGGCGAGGCGGCGCTCGCCTGCGCCCGGCAGGGGCGGCCGGACATCGTGCTGCTGGACGCGATGATGCCGGGCATGGACGGTTTCGAGGTCGCGCGGCGGCTGAAGGCCGATCCCTCGACGGCGCACATCCCGATCGTCTTCATGACGGGGCTGACGGAGACCGAGCACCTCGTCGCCGCGCTGCAGGCGGGCGGTGTCGACTACGTGACCAAGCCGCTGGATCCGCGCGCGGTGCTGGCGCGCATGCAGGTGCACCTGCAGGGCGCGCGCCAGGCCCGCCAGACGCGGCAGGCGCTGGACGCCTTCGGCTACGCGAGCATCGCGGTGCGGGCGTCGTCGGGCCGGCTGCTGTGGCAGACGCCGCTGGCCCGCGAACTGCTGCAGCTCTACTTCGGCACGGTGGCGCCGCAGACGCCCGCGCCGGTGCTGGCGTGGCTGCGCAAGACGCTCGACGAGATGGCGCGCCAATCACCGGGCGATGGTGCGCCGCCGCAGGAGCCGCCGCGCCTGTGCGCCGAGCTCGGCGCGCGGCGGCTGAGCTTCCGGCTGCACCACTGCATCGGCGGCGAGGAGCCGAACGGCGCGGGTCCGGAAGCGGCGGCCGGCGTCGGCGCCGCATCAGGCGCTGCGGGCGGCGACTGGCTGATCGTCATGCGCGAGGTCTCGGACGCCGCGGTGATCCGCTCGCTGGGCCTGGCCTTCAGCCTCACCGCGCGCGAAGCCGAGGTGCTGTACTGGGTCGTCAAGGGCAAGATCAACCGCGACATCGGCGAGATCCTGGGCGCCAGCCCGGCGACGGTGAAGAAGCACCTGGAGCGCATCCACGCCAAGCTCGGCGTGGAGACCCGCACCGCGGCGGCCGCGATGGCGCTGACGCGGGTCAGGGAGATGCATCCGCAGTGGGAGGTGTGAGGCGGGATTTCAACGCGGTGCTTTGGCGTGCTGCGCCTGCAGCAGGCGCACGACGGAAAGCTGCGGTGCGCAAATGGGGGCCATCGCTTGAAGCAGGTCCGCATCGATCGCGTCGAGAACGTCAATACCGAGTTCGCGTCGCGCGCGCCGCCCCACGGAGCTTCGCGCCAATCGGACGACCTGTTGAATCTTGACGCCAGCGCGAGCCGCGAACTCCTCATGCCCTGACGCAAGCAGAAACAGCGCCGCCTTCGCCACATGCACGGCCCAGTGAGCCTGGGTCACGACATGCGGGCCCTTTTTGTCCGCCCCGGAGAAGGCAACCGCGCTCTGAAAACGGGATTCGAGAAGATCGAAAGGATCCATGACCCTGATGTAGGAACCTTCGGCCCACTTCACCGTAAGAGCGTTCGCGACCACACGGCGCGTGAAAGCCGCGGTCTTCTTGGGCGGACCCACGGTATAGAGCTGATGCAAGACGTCGATGTTGCCGAACTTGCCGTCTTTCGCAGGCAACCGCAGCTGAGCAACCAGCGCCGTGAGGGACGAAGCCGGAGGCTTCCGGAAGTGGGCATTCAATCGGTCGGCCAGCAGGCCCGCCTGATGTACGTCGCCGACAAAATCCGCGTCGTTGGACACCACGAAACCCTTCGCCGAAATGCCGAAACGACGCATCCAGAAGTTCAACGCCTGCCCGCCGACGAGGACCAGTTCCTGCCCGGCGTTCGCAAAGATGCGATCGATGACGGCGTCGGACAGCGGGACCTCGTCGGGGGGAAGCCTTGGAGTGGTCTGCATGCTCAATAAGGCGAATCCAGGATCTCGACCTGCTTGATCCGCTTGGATGAGAACCATCCCATCGACATGGCGGGGACCTTGCCAGACTCGACGTTCGCGATGTCCTTCGCCCGCTGCGCACGCTTGTCGGCCCACATCTGCTCCGCGCTGACGGTCTCATTGCTAAGCCGGCATGGCGCTGCGTTGACGCGGGTCGATTTGGACGACATGGGAACTCCTGTGGCAATTCGCATCAGGCTAGCACTGGACGCCTGACTGCCTCAATCCTCGGTGTGGCGTGAAGGCCAACGTCCCGCCGGAAGCAACGAAGGCCCCTTGCGGGGCCTTCGTCCTTCATCGATCAGGCGATCCTGGATCGCCTCCGTCTTCAGGGCAGGCGCAGGCGGTCGCCCTCGCGGATCACGGCCGTCTGCTCGCGGCCGCGGCCGATCACGTAGTACACGGTCAGGACCTTGGACTCGCCGTAGGCCGGGTCGCCGCCCGCCAGGTCGTTGCCGGCCTGCACGTCGAGGCGGCCGCCGCGGCTGATGTTGCGCAGGCGCTCGGTCACGTCGACGTAGCGGCCGCCGCTGCCGTAGGTGGCCCGCACGATCGTCAGGCGCTGGCTCGGCGGACCGTAGTCGCCACCACCGGCGCCCGGCCGGCCGTCCCAGCCGCCGTTCCAGCCGCCCTGGCCCCAGTCGCCGCGGCCCCAGCCGGTGAACTGGCCGCCGTCGATCCAGGCGCCCTCGCGGTAGTCGAAGGTGCGCACCTGGCCGCTGCGGTCGCGGGCATAGATGCGCAGCATCTTCGTGCGGCCGACCGCCGGGTCATCGCGGAACAGGTCGTTGGTCACCCGCACCTTCGCGTCGCGGCGCGCCAGTTCGCGCAGGCGGCTGGTGACGTCGATGCTGGCTTCGGGCACGCCGTAGCGCGCGCCCAGGATGGCGTAGGCACCGTCGTCATGGCCGCCGGGGCCGTCCCAGCCGCCGCTGCCGCCGCCCTGGCCCCATTCGCCGCCACGCCAGCCGGTGAAGTCGTTGCCGTCGATGACGTTGCCCTCGCGGAACTCGAACACGCGGGTGCCGCCATCGCGGTTGCGCGCGTAGATGCGCAGCACCTTCGAGCGCCCCACGTCCGGGTCGTCGCCGAAGAGCCCGTTGGTCACCCGCACGCGGTCATCGCGCCGCGCCAGTTCCTTCAGCTGGCCGGTGACGTCGATGTTGCGCTGGGGCGTCCCGTAGCGCGCATTCAGGATCTGCCAATCGCCATCGTCGCGCGCCCAGGCGGAGCCGCCCGTCAGCATCGTCGCCAGCAGCATCAGCGCCGCCAGCAGCCATCGCGCCATCGCGCGGTCCGGCCGCCGGGCCGGCAGGGGGGTCGAACTCATCGCCATCGCATTCATCGTTCTGCTCCTGTTTCTTTCCTGTTGTCCGGAGTCGGGGGCCGACCCCTGCTCTTGCGGCCCTCGGCCGCGCTCCGGGGAGGGAGCCGGATGTTGCCTCAACGGCAGGGGTTTCCCGATGGTGCACGCACGTTTCTTCGAGGTGTTACGAGCGGTCACCGCCCCGCCACCCCCACGCACGCGCCCCGCATACGCCATGTGCCGTATATGCCCCGCAGGCCCGGCTTCCTAGCATCCGGTCACTTCCCGAAGTCCTGTGAAGTCCGCCGACGTCCTCTTCATCCACCGGAGCTCCCCATGTCCTCGCATCCGAAAGCCCCCCGCCGCTTCACGCTCAAGACCCTGGCCGTCGCCGGCGCGCTCGCCGGCCTGAACCTCGCCGCCCTGCCCGCCTTCGCCGCCGACACCATCAAGGTCGGCGTGCTGCACAGCCTGTCCGGCACGATGGCGATCTCCGAGACCGTGCTCAAGGACACCGTCCTGATGGCCATCGACGAGATCAACGCCAAGGGCGGCGTGCTGGGCAAGAAGCTCGAGCCGGTGGTCGTCGACCCCGCGTCCAACTGGCCGCTCTTCGCCGAGAAGACCCGTCAGCTGCTCACGCAGGACAAGGTCTCGGTGATCTTCGGCTGCTGGACCTCGGTGTCGCGCAAGTCGGTGCTGCCGGTGGTCGAGGAGCTCAACGGGCTGCTCTTCTACCCGGTGCAGTACGAGGGCGAGGAGCTCAGCAAGAACGTCTTCTACACCGGCGCCGCGCCCAATCAGCAGGCGATTCCGGCCGTCGACTACCTGATGTCCAAGGACGGTGGCGGCGCCAAGCGCTGGGTGCTGCTGGGCACCGACTACGTCTACCCCCGCACCACCAACAAGATCCTGCGTGCCTACCTGAAGAGCAAGGGCGTGAAGGACAGCGACATCGACGAGAAGTACACCCCGTTCGGCCACAGCGACTACCAGACCATCGTGGCCGACATCAAGAAGTTCTCGGCCGGCGGGAAGACGGCGGTGGTGTCGACGATCAACGGCGACTCCAACGTGCCGTTCTACAAGGAGCTCGGCAACGCCGGGCTGAAGGCCAAGGACGTGCCGGTGGTGGCGTTCTCGGTGGGCGAGGAGGAACTGCGCGGCGTGGATACCAAGCCGCTGGTGGGACATCTGGCGGCGTGGAATTACTTCATGTCGATCAAGAACCCGACCAACGACGCCTTCATCAAGAAGTGGGCGGCGTATGCGAAGGCGAAGAACATCCCGGGCCACAAGGACAAGCCGCTGACCAACGATCCGATGGAGGCGACCTACATCGGCATCAACATGTGGAAGCAGGCGGTGGAGAAGGCCAAGTCGACCGACGTCGACAAGGTGATCGCCGCGATGGGCGGGCAGACCTTCACGGCGCCGTCGGGCATCACGTCCAAGATGGACGAGAAGAACCACCATCTGCACAAGTCGGTGTTCATCGGCGAGATCCGCGCGGATGGCCAGTTCAACGTGGTGTGGAAGACGCCCGCGCCGGTCAAGGCCAAGCCGTGGAGCCCGTACATCGCGGGCAACGAGGGCAAGCCGGATGAACCGGTGAAGAAGTGAACGAGAAGACCCTCACCCCGGCCCTCTCCCGCAAGCGGGAGAGGGAGTAGGAAGGCCGCGGTACTTCCGTCGCCGCTGGCCCTCACCTCTGCCCTCTCCCGCAAGCGGGAGAGGGAGTTCCTTGCGAGAGATCGTGAGGAGGGCGCCGGCCGGTATTGCCCCCTCTCCCGCTTGCGGGAGAGGGAGGGGTGAGGGCCAGCGTCCTGTGCAGTCCATGGATCGGAGCGCCCGATGAACCTGTTCCTTCGCTGGCTGGCCGCTTGCCTGTCAGCGGCCTTCCTGGCGTTCGCCCCGGCGGCCCATGCGCTGACGCAACCCCAGGCGCTGGCCGTCGCGCAGGGCGAGACCGACGACCGCATCGCCGCGATCGGCCGTCTCGTCGCGACGCCGGACGACCGGACCGCCCCGCTGCTGCAGGCGCTGGCGGATGAACGCCTCAAGCTCGGTCCCGACCAGCGCGTGCTGATCGCCTCCGAGGCCGGCGTCGTCGATGCCGCGACCGGCGCGGCGGTGACACTGGCCGCCGAGGCCGCGTCCTCCCTCGAGGACGTGATGCTCAACAACCGCCTGCGCGGCGCGCTCGATGGCGCGCTGGCCGCGCTGCGGCTGTCGAGCGCGGACCGCTCCGAGCGCCTCGCCGCCGCGAAGGCCTTGCTCGACGCCGGTGGCGATGAATCACGCGTCGCCCTGCTCGACGTCGCGATCGCCAAGGAACGCGACGACGCCGTCCGCGACGCGCTGACACTGGCCCGCGCCGCCGCGCTCGCCGCGAGCCCCGACGACGGCAAGCGCCTGGACGCCGCGAAGCAGCTCGGCGAATCCCGCAGCCCCGAAACCCGCCTGCTGCTGAACCAGCGGCTCGCCGAGGAGCAGCATCCCGAGGTGAAGCGCGCGCTGCAGCGCTCGCTGCGCGCCGTCGAGGACCGGCTGGCCTGGGGCGAGCGCCTGGGCGCCCTGTTCACCGGCATCAGCCTGGCCAGCATCCTGCTGCTGGTCGCGCTGGGCCTGGCCATCACCTACGGCCTGATGGGCGTGATCAACATGGCGCATGGGGAGCTGATGATGATCGGCGCCTACGCGACCTACCTGGTGCAGGTGGCCTTCCGCCAGTGGGCACCGGCCTGGTTCGACGCCTACCTGCTCGTCGCGATGCCGGCCGCCTTCCTCGCCTCGGCGCTGGTCGGCGCCGCGCTGGAACGCACCGTGATCCGCTGGCTCTACGGCCGCCCGCTCGAAACGCTGCTGGCCACCTGGGGCCTGAGCCTGGTGCTGATGCAGGCGGTGCGCTCGCTCTTCGGCGCGCAGAACGTCGCGGTCGAAAGCCCGTCCTGGATGGGCGGCTCGCTCGCGCTGCTGCCCGGCCTGGCCCTGCCGACCAACCGGCTCGTGATCATCGGCTTCGCGCTGGTGGTGCTGGGCGGCATGTCGCTGCTGATCGCGCGCACGCGGCTGGGGCTCTTCGTCCGCGCCGTCACCCAGAACCGGCCGATCGCCTCCTGCATGGGCGTGCCCACCGCGCGCGTGGACACCTATGCCTTCGCGCTCGGCTCGGGCCTGGCGGGCCTGGCCGGCTGCGCGCTGAGCCAGGTCGGCAACGTCGGCCCGGACCTGGGCCAGAGCTACATCGTCGACGCCTTCATGGTGGTCGTGCTCGGCGGCGTCGGCCAACTGGCGGGCACCGTGCTCGCGGCGCTCGGACTGGGCCTGGCCAACAAGGCGCTCGAAGGCGTCGTCGGCGCGGTGCTGGCCAAGATCGCCGTGCTGCTCTTCATCATCGTCTTCATCCAGAAGCGCCCCCAAGGCCTGTTCGCGGTCAAGGGCCGCGCCCAGGAGACCTGAATGCGCGCCGATCCCGCCGCCCTCGCCATGAGCCTGCCCTCCTCCACCAACCCCGCCGCGCACGACCCGGCGACGGCCCTGCCCGTCGCCGAGGCGCCCCCGGTCGCGGCATCAGGCGCCACGCCCGGGGCCATTCCGCCCTCGGGTGCCTCGACCGGACCCGCGTCGCCCTTGCAGCTGCCGCAACGTCCCGCGCTGCTCGGCCGCGCCGGCTGGCTGGCCGTGCTGGCCGCCATGACCGTGGCCTGCGCGCTGCTGCCGGCGCTCAACCTGCTGGTCCCCGCCGACCATCCGCTGCATGTGGACGGCTACTGGATCAGCCTGCTCGGCAAGTTCTGCTGCTACGCGATGTGCGCGCTGGCGATGGACCTGATCTGGGGCTTCGCCGGCATCCTGTCGCTGGGACACGGCCTGTACTTCGCGCTGGGCGGTTATGCGATGGGCATGTACCTGATGCGTCAGATCGGCACCGAAGGCCAGTACCGCAGCGCGCTGCCCGACTTCATGGTCTTCCTCGACTGGAAGGAGCTGCCCTGGCACTGGGCGCTCAGCGACAGCTTCCTCGCGACGATGCTGCTGGTCCTGCTGGTGCCGGGCGGCATCGCCTTCGTCTTCGGCTTCTTCGCCTTCCGCTCGCGCATCAAGGGCGTGTACTTCTCGATCATCACGCAGGCGATGACCTACGCGGCGATGCTGCTCTTCTTCCGCAACGAGACCGGCTTCGGCGGCAACAACGGCTTCACCGACTTCAAGCGGCTGCTGGGCCTGTCCATCACGACGCCGGGCATGCGGATGACGCTGTTCGTGCTGAGCGCCGTCGCGCTGATCGGCTGCTACCTCGGCCTGCGCTGGCTGACACGTGCCAAGTTCGGCCGCGTGCTCAGCGCGGTGCGCGACGCCGAGTCGCGGCTGATGTTCTGCGGCTACTCGCCCCTGCCCTACAAGCTGGCCGCCTGGGTGCTGTCGGCGCTGATCTGCGGCCTGGCCGGCGCGCTGTACGTGCCGCAGGTCGGCATCATCAATCCCGGCGAGATGAGCGTCGCCAACTCGATCGAGATCGCCGTGTGGGCGGCGGTCGGCGGCCGCGGCACGCTCGCCGGCCCGATCGCCGGCGCCTTCGCGGTCAACGGGGCGAAGAGCTGGCTGACGCAGTTCGCGCCGGAGTACTGGCTCTACCTGCTGGGCGCGCTCTTCGTCGCGGTCACGCTCTTCATGCCCGATGGCATCGCCGGACTGCTCAAGCGCAAGTTCGGCGCGAAATCCGCCGGCAAGACCGGGGAGGCCACCGCATGAGCCCCGACCTGCTCGAGCAAGGCGGCGAGCGCCTGCGCGCCGCCAGCGGCCCCGGCTACGGCCGCGTGGTGCGGCCCGGCGAACTGGACCTGGCGCATGGCCGCATCCTGTACCTGGAGGACGTGCACGTCAGCTTCGACGGCTTCCGCGCGATCAACGGCCTGTCGCTGGACATCGCCCCCGGCGAGCTGCGCTGCATCATCGGCCCCAACGGCGCGGGCAAGACCACGATGATGGACATCATCACCGGCAAGACGCGGCCGGACCGCGGCACCGTCTTCTTCGGCGGCACCATCGACCTGCTGCGCCACAGCGAGGCCGAGATCGCGCAGCTGGGCATCGGTCGCAAGTTCCAGCGGCCGACGGTCTTCGAGGCGCTCAGCGTGTACGAGAACCTGGAGCTCGCGCTGCAGGGATCGCGGGCGCTGCGCGCCTCGCTGTGGGGCGTGCTCAGCGGCGCGCAGAAGGACCGGCTCGCGGAGGTGCTGACGCTGATCCGCCTGCAGGACCAGATGACGCGCGCCGCCGGGCTGCTGAGCCACGGCCAGAAGCAATGGCTGGAGATCGGCATGCTGCTGGTGCAGGACCCCAAGCTGCTGCTGCTGGATGAGCCGGTGGCCGGCATGACCGACCAGGAAACCGAGCGCACCGCCGAGCTGATCCTCACGCTGAAGGGACGGCACAGCCTCATCGTCGTGGAGCACGACATGGGCTTCGTCGACCGCATCGCGGAGAAGGTGACGGTGCTGGCGGAGGGGTCGGTGCTCGCCGAGGGCACGCTGGCACAGGTGCAGGCGGATGAACGCGTGATCGAGGTGTACCTTGGACGTTGAGCTTCAAGACCGGACCATGGCGGTGTCCGCCGACGACGCGGCGCCCGCGCCGATGCTCGAGGCGCGCGGCCTCCACCAGTACTACGGCGGCTCGCACATCCTGCGCGATGTGTCGGTGAGCGCGACACCGGGACGCATCACGGTGCTGCTCGGCCGCAATGGCGTGGGCAAGACCAGCCTGCTCAAGAGCTTGATGGGCCTGGTGCCGATCCGTGCCGGCAGCGTGTCGCTGGCGGGCCGGGACATCTCGCACGCCACGCCCTACCAGCGCGCCCGCGCGGGCATCGGCTACGTGCCGCAGGGGCGGGAGATCTTCGCCCGGCTGACCGTCGAGGAGAACCTGCGCATGGGCCTGGCGAGCAAGCCCGGCGGCACGCCGGTGCCGGAACACCTGTACGCGCTGTTCCCGGTGCTCAAGCAGATGCTCAAGCGCCGCGGCGGCGACCTGTCGGGCGGCCAGCAGCAGCAGCTCGCGATCGCGCGGGCGCTGGCGGCATCGCCCCGGCTGCTGATCCTGGACGAGCCCACCGAGGGCATCCAGCCGAGCATCATCAAGGACATCGGGCGGGTGATCCGGCGGCTCGCCGACGAAGGCCTGGACGGCCATCCGGTCGCGATCCTGCTGTGCGAGCAGTACTACGACTTCGCCGCCGAACTGGCCGACGAGTTCCTGGTGCTGGAGCGCGGCAGCGTGATCGCGCGCGGGAGCAACGCGGACATGCAGACGCCGGAGATCCGAGGCTTGGTGGCGATCTGAGCCGCGATCAGCACTCGAGTGCTCGAGACGATTGCCACGGCGGCGAGATGCGGTGGCCGAGCGGCCTCAATTGGTCTGCACGTCGAAGGTCATCGTGAACACGTCGCTGTACCGGGTGCCCGGGTACTTCACCATCTCCCGCACGCTGTCGCCTCCCGCTTCGACATGCAGGCGCGCCTGCACGCCGTTGACATAACCGACGGCCGGTCTCAGGCGCCGCACTTTGTCGGGCAACAGTTCCAGGCGCGCGGCGCTATCGCCACTCGCGGTGATGATCCCGGGGATGGTCAGGAACACTCCATAGGGCACGCGGCTGCCGGCACTGTTGCTCAACAGACAACGGTCGCCCATCGCTGACGCGCAGCTGAGCGTGACCGTGAATGGCGCGCCCACGCTGATCTGGAACCCCTTGTCGCGTCGCAGCGCGGGCGGCGCTTCGCCGCCCGCCAGCCAAGCCCCCCATCCCGACGGCGGCTCCAGCACCGCGGTCCGGTCCTCCACGGGCAGCACCAGCTGGAAGTCGTGCTTCACGGTCAACTCGAAATCAATGTCGATCTGGGACTTGGCCGTACTCGCGCTCGTGCCGAAGGAGAAGTCTCCGCCAGCGCCCACCGTGTACCGCAGGGACCCCCTATAGACGCCGTTCTGCATCCGCAGTGGATCCGGCGCCACAAGTTCGTATCCGATCGACATCCGTGGGGCGAGCATCGTCAGTTCTCCCGGCGCCAGGTCCCGCGTCGGCTTCTTGGTGCAACCGAGCCGCTGCACGGCGGGCGGCGTGTGCCACATGAACATGTAGGCCCCCTGACCGAGCGAACTGAGCCCGGAGCCGCCGCACGGCGGTGGCGCATAGACCCACGTCCCGGTGTCCCAGAGCTTCGCGTGCTCGGCCTGGGATTGGATCACCGTGATGGTGGAGACGTTATAGGTGGTTGAGAACGCGCTGACGCGGAACTTGACCGTCGCTCGCTCACCGGACGTCTGGTTCTGCACCTCGACCTCCCTGAACTCGCTGGGCACGCGCAACTGGACCGCGTCCTCATCCGCGGCAGTGGACGCAATGGCGCCATAGCGGACAGCGCCGATCGGCAAAAAGATGCTGAATTGCCCGTTGGGGCAGTACGCGGGATGGACCACACAGTAGCCCGACTTCGGCGTGGTGTTGGTGAACTCGGTGCGCGTCGGATCGAAAGCCGTGGGCTTGAACTCCGCGGTGATGGTCATGTCCGCGGCGTGGGCGCCCAGGCTGAATGTCAGCATCGCACTTGCAGCCAAGGTTCGAGTCGCACGCCAAGCGACATCGCGATGGCCGAGCGGCGAGAGGCGCCCGCATATCCACGAGGTGAGAGAGGGAAGGAAAGTCATCGGGAAGAGCCTTCTGCGGGCAGCGCGGCCACTCTGGGAGATGGATGGTCCGGGCGGTCGGCGTGGCAGGACAGGTCGCCGAGCATCAGCACGTCCCCTTCCCGATGACCCACTCCCGGGTCGAGCGTGATGTCGCACTCCCCCAGCTCGGCATGTCTCACCTTGATCTGGGGATGGTGTTCGCTTACCTCGAGAGCGAACAGCCCGTCGGCCTCGGTGACGGCATGGCCCGCATGATTGACGACGCGGCCGCCGCTCAGCGGCTCCCCGTCGTCATCGAGCAGCCGCCCGATCACGGTCACCGTCTTCATGACGCGGATGACCTGATGGTCAACGCCTCCCTTGTTCAGGTGGTACGACACCACGGATGGCTGGACGACCGCCGAGGGTGCAGCGGTGGCGTCGAAGTCGAACTGGAGCTTGCCTTCGCGATACGCCGTCACGGGCACGAAGTTCCTTCCCGGCCGCAGCACCACGCTGCCACCATGGATATCGTGCGCACGGATTTCCGCACCGGGCAGATCGGTGTTGACGTCCACGATCACGCCGGCCTCCGCCGTGCCCGTCAGTGGCTGGCCCGACATCGCCAAGCCGCCACCGCCGAGAGCCATCGCGCTATAAAGGTTCGCTCCGCCCGTCCAGCCCCCGTTGAGCGAAGAGCGCTGCATGAAGGCATCGCCGGCGAAGCGCTCGTGCTGCATCTGCGCAATCCCGTTCAAACCGATACCATGACGGTCCATGGTGACACCGCCACCGACCTGGTTGAGGAGCGAGTGATTCAGTTGCTGACGAACGCTGAAGGCGGCATAACGGTCCCGTTCCCCAGTCTGCGCGGACCTCATGCCTGCGCTGAAGCCGTAACCCCGAACGCCACCGCCGAGCGCCAGGCTCAAACTCAGGTTCACGCCGCGGTCCCGCCGCACTGCGGATAGCCCGGCGGGTCGATCAAACACCGCGAACCCAACGGAGGCATCGTTGCCGAACAGCTTGCGCTGATGCGTCAGGCTGAGATCGATGCCCGTGCCGGCCCGCACCCCGCCCCCTTCGTTGTGGACGGCGTGCGCCGACAGGTAGGTTCGCGCATCCCAGCGATGCGCCCACGTGATCGTCCCGTTGCGTTGACGTTGGTGACTGCCGGGTGATGTCGCGACGCGCGATCGACCGTCGGCGCCAAAACCTACGGACACTGTGCCTTCCCGGTAGAAGAGCAGCACCTGTGCATCGAAGCCCAGACCGACCCGTGTTCCATGGGAAGCGCCGAGGTAGATCTTGCTGACTTCACTCGCGGACCAGTCGAGCGACGCGCCTAGCGACCTGCGGCTGCCGACCTGTTGCAACGCGGTGCCGACGATCAGGCGAGGGTGCGCCAAGTAGTTGAGCAACATGCCCGTTGCGAGGTCGCCGGTCGCCCTGGAATCGCTGCCGAAGAGGCTCCGCTGCTGTCCCGCGTATACCGCATAGCGCCATCGCTGCTCAATGTCGCCCCACTCCGAAGGCTTGTAGACCAGTTCATTGCGCGCCGACACGAGTTGACCATCCTCGACGAGGCGGACTTCCACCTCGTAGATGCCACTCGGCAGATTTCGCGTATTGATCGTCTGCAGTCCGACATCGACCGACTGCGCATAGAGCAGCACGCCGTCGCGAAAAATCTCCACGACGCCGGGGCGGGCTGGGGTGATGTGCAGCGGCACCATGCTTGGCGTCGATCCGCCGACGCGCAAGGCGTCAGACGAACCCGCCATCACGCCCATGATGGTGTCCGACAGGCCGCCCGACAGGCGCGGCATGCGAACCCGGCCCGGTGCATCCGGAGTGAAACCGCCGACTCGCAGGAAGCGGCCCGCCGTCTCCCGTTGCGCATACAAGCGAGGAACGAGATGCCGTTCGCGCCGGGACTCATCGACGCTTTGCGCCCCGAGCAACGTGCCGACCGCAGTCCATTGCCCGACACTGCCGATCAGGTCCACGGTGTAACGCGCCGCCAGTTTCGTGTCCGAGCCGCCGGCGATGTTCAGCGCGTTGTGAACGATCAGTCCCGCGCCGCCCCCCTCAGGAAGGCGGTAGTGCCGCGCCGGCGACGTCCTGTGCTCGGCCGCGGACGTCGCGATCAACAGCGTGGAGGTCTGCAAGTCGTAATGGAGCGCAACGACACCGTCGCATTCGAGCGCGCACGGGCCCAGCGGACGGGTTCTGCTCAGCGCCTGCAGCCATCGCGCGAGTTCGCCGCCGGAGACGGCGCTGCCCTGCTCCATCCACTCGATCAGTTGCACTTCGCCATCCCGGGTGAGCACGCCCATGGCGTCGGACAGGAAGACGCCGTCAATCTCTATCCGCATCGCGCGAGGCAGACCGAAGAACTGGTCCTTGAAGTCGGGAGGAAGGTGGGCCACCTGCGCGACCAGCGAGAGATCGCTCGGCTTGGGCGCCGCGTTGATGCCGAGGCAAGCCAGCGACATCACGGCGGCGAGCGGGATCGCGAACCGTTCAGCGTGTTTCATTGGGGAAAGCGGCAGAAGTGAAAAAGGGGCGCCGCGGCGCCCCGCCTCGATCAGATCGAGGAATCGAACACCAGGGCGACCTGGCCGTTGTAGACGCCAGGCGCCGGGGTGCCGGTCACCTTGGGCGCCAGGGTCAGACTGACCCGTTGCCCGGCTGCCGCCTTGTCCTTGTCGAGGATGACGGCGGCCTGAGCGTTGCCGACGTTCACCGCCTGGTCGTTGACGGTGACATCGATGCCGATCTTGCTGGAGGCAGCGCCGGTCAGTTCGGCCGCTTTCATCAGATAGGCCTTGATCGGACCGATGGTGCTTTTCATCTCCAGGGTGCGGCTCATCGTCTGCAGGCTGCCGTTGGTGTAGGCGAAGGTCTGCACCTCCGAGGGGTTCCATCCCGGCGAGGCCGTGACATAGAACGTCGCCGTCGGAATGTCCGCGGCCACCGAGACCGAGAAGTCCTTGACCTCCGCCAAAGCGGCGCCGGAGGCGGCAGCGAGCGTCGCGGCGGCCAGACCGGCCTTGAAGGTGCGGGAAAGATTGAGCATTCGTATCTCCAGATCAAACAGTTGAAAGTGAACAAACACGGGCGGGCGAACTCACCAGAAGTGCATTTCGCGCCGCTCGTCTCCCTCCAAGAGAGTGAACAGAACCCCATGGCCGGACTGCTTCTCCAGTTCCAGCCGACCACCGGGTCTGACATGCCGCACCGAGGGAGCGGTGCAGTTTTCTTTTGACGCGTCGCAGACGGTCAGCGCATCCAGCACCACGGTGCTGTTGCCCTCGTTGCGAAGGACGACGCGGTCCTCCCCCTGATCGACGCGGGTGTCGAAACGAGGGGTATCGGGGCGGACGATGACGATGCCGCCATAGCCCGTGAGGATGCTCACGCCCGCCGCGAGCGGCGCGCGAATGCGCTCGCGCTCCTCGTCGCCCAGCAGGAACTCGTCGCCGGCTTCGGGGAGCACCGGGACGAAGCGGACGCGGTAGTGGCGCTCCTTGTCGCGCGTCCCCCGGAACAGCAGCCGTGTGGACTGAATGCCGCCGGCCGGCACGATCAGGCGCGCGGGACTTGCGATGAGCCCGACGCCGATGCCCGCGCTCAAGCGCCGTGTATCGACCGGATGCTCCGTGGTTGCGCCTGCCTCGCCATATTCGATCTCGCTGACGCTGATGCGGACGAAAGCCGTCGTATCGCCGCTGTTCCGCACCTGCTTGAGGAGGGTGCTGCGGGACGGGCCCAGGTAGTCGAACATTGTTCCGATGCTGATGGACGGCGCAGCCTGCGCAACGGTCGTCAGCACGGCAAACGCCGATGCGATCGCCAGCCGGCGGGAGAGACCACGAATGAAGGGCATATGCGCTCCGGAAGAGTTACCCGTTCGCGAGCCCCTTGCCTTTCCCGCTCAACGGCGGTGTCGGCGATCAGAGAGGGGTGCGACGACAGGCACGTCAGTCCCCGGTGCCAGTGATGGGTTCCTCCGCGTCGAGTGCCCGCCTCTGACATTTGTCAAGAGCGTCCCCTTCACCGATCCCCAGCCTTCCTTGAAACATTCCCGGCACGGCGCAATGCGCAATGGTTCACGCACGCGAGGCATGAGCACGGAATCCGCTCCCGCGGATGGGATTGAGCGCGCGTCCGCCTCCGGCTTACGCATCGTCCCCGGGGGACGAAGTTTTCGATCAAGTCAATATCGCGCCGAGCGCTTGCTCATGCAGTTCGCCGCGCCGCACGGCGGTGCTACCGCAAAGACTGGCTAGCTGCCGCCGAGCCCTCGAAGGGCTGTCGCAGTGACGGTCGCGGTCGCTTGCATAGCCCAGGCGGATGAAATCCGAGGGCGCGCGGCCGGCGCCTGGGTAAGGCCGACACGTCAGATGTGGAACGTCCTGGCGACGTCGGCAGGGTCGGTCAGGCTGCGCCTTCACAGGGCAGTCCCGACGGCGCCGCATGAGGGGCGGCGCGCGGCTTGAAGCGACGTCTGCTCAGTCCGCCTGGATCTTGGCCGAGCCGATCACCTTGCCCCAGCGCTGGAACTCGGCGTCGCTGTGCGCCTGCAACTGCTGCGGATTCATGTAGTCCGCCGTCGCGCCCAGCTCGGCGGCCTTCTTCTTGAACTCGGGCGTGGCCATGATCTTCTGGATCTCCGCAGTCAGCTTGTCGACGACCGCCTGCGGCGTCTTCGCCGGCGCGAACACGGCGAACCACGACCCGGCGTCCAGCTGAGGCAGCCCGGCCTGCGTGGCGGTCGGCACGTCGGGCAGCGAGCTCAGGCGCTCCTTGCCGGTCACGGCCACCGCGCGCAGCTTGCCCGACGCGATGAAGGGCATGAACGGCGGCGGCGTGCCGAAGGTGAGGTCGACCTGGCCGCCCAGCAGGTCCTGCAGCGCCGGGCCGGTGCCCTTGTAGGGGACGTGGATCATCTGGATGCCGGCCTGCTGTTCCAGCATCACGCCGGTCACGTGCTGCAGCGACCCATTGCCCGAGGAGGCGAAGGACAGCTTGCCGGGGTTCTTCTTCGCGTGGGCGACCAGCTCGGCCACGGTTTTCACCGGCACGCCCTCGCGCACGACGATCAACTGCGGCGCGGTCAGCACGTTGGCCACGGGACGCAGGTCCTTCAGGTCCCAGGCGGCCTTCTGGATGTGCGGCGTGATCACGTGATAACCGGAGTACTGCATCAGGATCGTGTAGCCGTCCGGCTCCGCGCGCTTGGTCGCGACGGCCGCGAGCGCGCCGCTCGCCCCCGAGCGGTTGTCGACGACCACCGTCTGGCCCAGCGCCTTGCCCAGCGGCTCCGCGAGCATGCGCGCGGCGATGTCCGTCGTGCCGCCCGGCGCGGCGCCGACCAGCATCGTGATCGGCTTGTTGGGATACGGCGCCTGGGCCTGCGCGGCCTGCAATGGCACCAGCAGCGCGGCGGCGATGGCAACCGCGGTGACGCGGCGGCGGGTCGGGTTCATGGCTTGTCTCCAGAAAGGGCCGCTCGTGGCGGCGTTGTCGTTGGGATCGAAAGAAGCTGGGGAACGCGTGGGCGGGCGCCCCGGTGCCGCCGTGCCATCAGGCGTCGCGGGCCAGCGCGCGCTCGCGGATCGCCTCGAAATCGCGCGGCCGCGGATGCAGGTCGAGCCGGCGCCCGGCGCTGACGATCTGGCTCGGCACCGCGTGGCCGATCAGCGCCGGCAGGCGCCTGGCCGCGGCGATCAGGCGCGGCAGGTCCGCGCCGGTGTCGCAGCCCATGCATTGCAGCGCATGCACGATCTCCTCGGTGCAGACGTTGCCGGTCGCGCCCGGCGCGTAGGGACAGCCGCCCAGGCCACCGAGCGACGCGTCGAAGCGGTCCGCGCCCGCGTCCATCGCGGCGATCACGTTGGCCAGGCCCATGCCGCGCGTGTTGTGGAAGTGCAGCGTCAACTCGGTGGCGGGCCAGCGCTCGCGGAAGGCCCGCACCAGCGCGACGACCTGCGTCGGGTACGCCATGCCGGTGGTGTCGCACAGCGTCACGCCGCGCGCGCCGAGCTGCTCGATGAAATGGCCGCACCAGCCCAGCACCGTCTGGACCGGCACGTCGCCCTCCATCGGGCAACCGAAGGCGCAGGACAGCGACACGTTCACCGCGGTCCCGGCCCGATGCGCCATCGCGGCGACCTCGGCCAGCCCGGCGAAGGACTGCGCGCGCATCATGCGCAGGTTGGCCAGGTTGTGGCTCTCGCTGGCGGACATCACCAGGTTGAGCTCGTCGGCGCGCGCCTCGATCGCGCGCTCGGCGCCGCGGACGTTGGGCACCAGCACCGTGTACACCACGCCAGGCCGGCGGGTGATGCCGCGCATCACCTCGGAGGCGTCGGCGAGCACCGGGATGGCCTTGGGCGAGACGAAGGCGGTGACCTCGATCTTGGCCAGGCCCGCCTCGGACAGCGCGTCGACCAGCGCGATCTTGTCGGCCGTGGGCACGAAGACGGCCTCGGCCTGCAGGCCGTCGCGGGTGCCGACGTCCTGCATGAAGACGCGACGCCCGGCGCCGGTCCAGACATCGGACGGTGAGCGCGGCACACCCGTGCCGGTGGAGGCGGAAGCGTTGGAAGCGGTCATGGGGGCGCCCTCAGGAAACGATCTTGCGCTCACGCAATGCGGCGATCTGCTCGGCGGTGAGGCCGATCTCGCGCAGCACCTCGTCGGTGTCGCCGCCCAGCCGCGGCGCGGCGCGGCGCACCGCGCCGGGCGTGCCCATCAGCTTGGGCACGATGCCCGGCACGTCGATCTCGTGACCGTCGCGGGTGGGCTGGCGCAGGATCATGTCGCGGGCCCGGAAGTGCGGGTCCTCGACGATGTCCTTGGCGGTGTAGACGCGGCCCGCGGGCACGCTGGCCTCGGCCAGCGGCGCCAGCACCTGCTCGACGGTGCGCGTCGCTGCCCAGGCGCCGATCGCGGCGTCGATCTCCTCGACGCGCGCGACGCGGCCGGCGTTGTTGGCCAGCGTCTCGTCCCGGGCCAGATCCTCGCGGCCGATCACCTGCATCAGCCGCTTGAAGATCGAATCGCCATTGCCGGCGATCAGCACGACGCCATCGGCGCAGGCATAGGCATTGGACGGCGCGATGCCCGGCAGCGCCGAGCCCGCCGGGCCGCGCACGGCGCCGAAGGCGCTGTACTCGGGGATCAGGCTCTCCATCACGTTGAGGACCGCCTCGGTCAGGGCCACGTCGATGACCTGGCCGCGGCCGCCATTGACCTTGCGGTGGTACAGCGCCGTCAGGACCCCGATCGTGCCGTGCAGCGCGGCCAGCGTGTCGCCGATCGAGATGCCGCAGCGCACCGGCACGCGGCCGGGTTCACCGGTCAGGTGGCGCAGGCCGCCCATCGCCTCGCCGATCATCCCGAAGCCGGGCAGGTCGCGGTACGGGCCGGTCTGGCCGTAGCCGCTGATGCGCAACATGATCAGGCCGGGGTTGGTCTTCGCGAGGTCCTCGTAGGACATGCCCCAGCCCTCGAGCGTGCCGGGGCGGAAGTTTTCGATCAGCACGTCGGCCTCGGCGATCAGCTGCCGGGCGATGTCCTGGCCGTCCGCCTGGCGCAGGTCGAGCGCGATCGAGCGCTTGTTGCGCGACTGGACCTGCCACCACACCGAGGTGCCGTCCTGGATCATTCGCCAGTTGCGCAGCGGGTCGCCGCTGCCGGGGGCCTCGATCTTCACCACGTCGGCGCCGAAATCGCCCAGCGTCTTGCCGGCGAACGGGCCGGCGATCAACTGGCCCATCTCGACGACGCGCAATCCTTGCAGCGCCTGCAGTCCTTCCATGGCTCGTGCCCTCCTGGTCCTGGTGATGGAGGCGCATTCTGGGAAAGCACGCCGCTGAGCGGAAGGCGGGAGTCGCGGCGGCTGCTTTCGCGGGTCGCGAAAGCGGACCGGGGTTCACCCTCGGGCGAGGGTCTCAGGAACAGAGATGGTCGATGAACACGCGCACATGGCGCGGCAAGCCGTCGAGGTCACGCACGCCGATCAGCAGCCGGCGATCGGACCAGGGCTCGTCGAGCGCGACGCGGCGCAGGTCCAGCGGCTTGAGCAGCGGCTCGACCGCCACGTCCGGCAGCACCGCGATGCCCATGCCCGCCGCCACCATCCGGCACATCGCGTCGAAGCTGCGGACCTGGATGCGGTTCTTCAGGCGCCGGCCCAGGGTTTCGGTCTCCATCTCCAGCCGCTTGTGCAGCGAGGTGGCCTTGGCCAGCGTCACGAAGTCGTACTCGACCGCCTGCGCCCAGCGCACCGCCTTGCGGCGGGACAGCGGATGGCCGGCCGGCGCCACCAGCACCAGCCGGTCCTGGCGGTAGTTCAGGACATGCAGCCCGAGCGCCGGCGTGCGGTCCGCGAAGATGCCCAGGTCGGCGCGGCCATCGAGCACGGCCACCACGATCTCGTGGCTGTCCGCCTCCTCCAGCTCGATGCGGATGCGCGGGTTGTCGCGCACGAAACCCGAGACCTGCGCCGGCAGGAACTGCGTCACCGCCGAGGTGTTGGCCCACAGCCGCACCACGCCGGTCAGGCCCGACGCGTAGTCCGACAGGTCGGCCGTCATCTGGTCCACGTCGCTGAGGATGCGCTGCGCATGGCGCTGCAGCGCCAGCCCGGCCTCGGTCAGGGAAACGCCGCGCGAGTGCCGCTCCAGCAGCGTCGTGCCCAGCGCGTGTTCCAGGTCGCTCAAGCGCTTGCTGGCCGCGCCGACCGCCAGCGCGGCCAGCGCCGCGCCCCGGCTGATGCTGCCGGTGCGCGCCACCAGGGCGAAGAGCGACAGCGAGACGAGATCGACGCGATGCAGGTTCATGGCCGCCGGAGTATCCATCCGTATCCGCCGCCCCGGACGGCGCGGGGAGCGCGGGGCCGCCGCTAACATGCCGGCCGATGTTCAGCCTCCACCGCATGTCCTTCCGCCAGATGCTGCTGATCGGCTTCCTGTCGATCGCGGGCCTGCTCGCCGCCGCGTCGCTGGGCGGGCTGCTGACGCTGGAGCGGCTGACCATGCAGAGCCGCGAGGCCGTCGTGCGCGCCGCCCGCATGAGCGGCCAGGTGCAGCAGCTCGGCGATCGCGGCGTCAGCATGGAGCGCGCCGCGCGCCAGTACGCGGTGCTGGAGGACCAGGCGCTGCGCAGGCGCTTCGAGGAGGATGCCGACGATGCCGAGCATGTGCTGGGCCTGCTGCGCGCGCAGGGGCTGACGCCGGCGCCGCTGGAGGCGTGGAAAGCCAAGCTCGACGAGATCCGCGCGCTGCTGGACAGCCCGCGCGCCCTCCCCGCCAACGCGCGCAGGCGCGAGACCGAGCTGATGACGCGTTTCCGCGAGCTCGGCGGCCTGACCGGCGGCCTGGCCGAGGACGTCCGCCGCCATGCCGAGACCAGCAACCGCGTGCTGCAGGACAAGCTCGAGAACGGCCGCGTGCTGCTGGGCCAGCAGGTCCTCGGCGCGATCGCCGTGGCGGCGCTGCTGTCGCTGGTGTTCGGCATCTTCCTGACCCGCCCGCTGCGGCGCCTGGAGCGCGCCATCGCCGGCCTGGGCGAGAACCGCCTGGACGACCGCATCGAGATCCCCGGCCCGGCCGACCTGCGCTCGCTGGGCCAGCGGCTGGACTGGCTGCGCCTGCGGCTGGCCGAGCTCGATGCCGACAAGGCGCGTTTCCTGCGGCATGTCTCGCATGAGCTCAAGACGCCGCTGGCCGCGCTGCGCGAGGGCACCGCGCTGCTCGAGGACGAGGTCGCCGGGCCGCTGAACGACAAGCAGAAGGAGGTCGCCCGCATCCTGCGCGACAACACCGCCGTGCTGCAGCGCCAGATCGAGGACCTGCTGCGCTTCAATGCCGCGGCCTTCGAGGCCCGCGACCTCAAGCCGCAGCGCACCGAACTGGTGTCCCTGATCCAGGGCACGATCGACCACCAGCGCCTGCAGTGGCAGGCACGCGGATTGCAAGTGCGCCTGTCCGGCGGCCCGCTCGAAGCGGAGGTCGACCCGGCCAAGATCGCGGCCGCGGTCGGCAACCTGCTCTCCAATGCGATACGCTTCGCCCCGCCCGGCGGCCACGTCGACATCGACCTCGCGCGCCAGGGCGGCCAGCTCACCATCGACTTGCGCGACGACGGCCCGGGCGTCGCGCCGGCGGACCAGGCCCGCATCTTCGAGCCCTTCTATCGCGGCGAGCGCCAGCCCGACGATGCCCTCAAGGGCACCGGCATCGGCCTGTCCATCGTCACCGAATACATCGCCGCCCATGGCGGTCACATCGACCTGCTGCCCGCCGACCAGGGCGCACATTTCAGAATCACGCTGCCATGCGCCCACACGCCACGGTCCCTGAAGTCCCTCACCGCCTGACCGCGCGGCCACCCGTCCCGCTTGCCGCCGTCGCCGCGGTGGCGGTGGCCCTGCTCGCGGCGGGCTGCGCGCAGCAGCCGCCCCGCACCATCGTCAAGGAGGTCCGCGTCGAGGTGCCGGTGCAGGTGCCCGTCGTGGCGCCCACCGACAACGCGGCGCGCATCGTGCTCAATGCCAACGACCGCCTGCGCCAGCTCAGCCCGCTCGAGCTGGGCCAGGAAGTCGCGCCGCGCGACGATGCCACGCTGCCGCCCGGCAACGCGGTGCAGCTGGCGCTGGCGCTGATGTTCAGCCACAACAACGGCGAAACCTTCCGCGCCCAGACCCTGCTCGACCAGGTGCTGCGCGACGCCCGGCCGGAGGCCAACGAGTGGCGCCCCATCGCCCAGTTCCTCGCCGACCGCGTCGCCGAGCAGCGGCGCATGGAAGGCGAGCTCGAGAAAACCAAGCAGGTCCGTGACGACCTGCAACGGCGGCTCGACGACGCCAACCGCAAGCTCGAGGCGCTCAAGGCGATCGAACGCAGCCTCGGCGGGCCGCGCTCGGCGCTCGACAAGCCATGAGCGAAGAGCAGGGCCGCTCCTCGGAGGCAAGCGCATGAGCGCAGGCGCGAGACTCCTCATCGTCGACGACGACGCCGACCTGCTGAAGCTGCTGTCGATGCGGCTGGAAGCGGCCGGCTACGACGTCACCGCCGTGGCCAGCGCCGAGGCCGCGCTGGCGCAGATGGACGTGCAACGCCCCGCGCTGGTGCTCAGCGACGTGCAGCTGCCCGGCATGGACGGCCTGGCGCTGTTCAACACCATCCGCGAGCGCCACCCGGCGCTGCCGGTGATCCTGCTGACCGCGCACGGCACCATCCCGGACGCGGTCGCCGCCACCGCGCAGGGGGTCTACACCTACCTGACCAAGCCCTTCGACGGTCGCGCCCTGCTGGACACCATTGCGCAAGCCCTGACCCTCACCGCGGTCCACCAGGACGACAGCCCCGACCAGGCCTGGCGCGAGTCCATCGTCAGCCGCTCCAACGTGATGGCCGAGGTGCTGGCCGAGGCGCGCCTGGTCGCGGCCTCGCAGGCCCCGGTGCTGATCCGCGGCGAGAGCGGCTCCGGCAAGGAGCTGCTGGCTCGCGCGATCCATGCCGCCAGCCCGCGCGCCAAGCGGCCCTTCGTCGCCGTCAACTGCGGCGCGATTCCGGAGCCGCTGCTCGAGTCGGAACTGTTCGGCCACGTCAAGGGCGCCTTCACCGGCGCGCTGGCCAACCACCGCGGCCTCTTCCAGGCCGCCGACGGCGGCACGCTGCTGCTCGACGAGATCGGCGACATGCCGCTGCCGCTGCAGGTCAAGCTGCTGCGCGTGCTGCAGGAACACCAGGTGCGCCCGGTCGGCGCGAGCGCATCGGTGCCGATCGACGTGCGCATCCTGTCGGCCACCCACCGCGACCTGGAGGCCGCGCTCGCCGAAGGCCAATTCCGCGAGGACCTCTATTACCGGCTCAACGTCGTCAGCCTGACGCTGCCCAGCCTGGCCGAGCGCCGCGAGGACATCCCGCTGCTCGCGCAGCACTTCCTGCAGAAGCTCGCGCTGAAGTACGACAAGCGCCTCAACGGCTTCGCGCCCGACGCGCTCAAGGCGCTCACGATGGCCTCCTGGCCGGGCAACGTGCGCCAGCTCCACAACGTCGTCGAGCAGGTGAGCGCGCTGGCGACCTCGCCGCTGATCCCGCTCTCGCTGGTGCAGCGCGCGCTGCGCTCGCCCAGCGTCGAAGTACTTCCTTACGCGGAGGCGCGACAGCGTTTCGAGCGGGAGTACCTGGTCGGCCTGCTCAAGCTCACCGACGGCAACGTCGCCGATGCCGCGCGGCTCGCCGACCGCAACCGGACCGAGTTCTACCGCTTGCTGCAGCGCAACGGACTGGAGCCCTCGATGTTCCGGTCCGAAGGACCTGTCGCCGAATAGCGACAAGAAAATTCATTCAAAATCAACAACTTGCAGAAAAACCCACCGTCAGCGTCGCCGCCCGGCGACAGAAAATTCACGGTGCGGCAGCGCACAAAACGCGTAAGTTGTTGATCTGAAAGAGAAATCGCCGGTGGCACGGGCCTTGCAGAAAGGCCCGCCACATGCGAACTATTCACGCCCTCACCCCTCAGGCCCGCATCCCGGCGACCAGCGCTCGCCGCCAGGCTGACCAACGTCGGTGGATCGGATCGTTCATCGGGCTGGCCGTCGGCGCCGCCCTGCTGGCCGCGGCCTCCGCCGCCCAGGCCTTCGGCTTCGACGAGATCGCCGAACGCGCCAAGGGGCTGGCGGCCAAGCCCTACGTCGCGCCGCCGGACAACCTGCCGGCCGAGCTCAAGCAGCTCAACTACGACCAGATGCGCGACATCCGCTTCAAGCCGGATCGCGCGCTGTGGCGCCAGGAGCGGCTGCCCTTCGAGCTGATGTTCTTCCACCTGGGCCACTACCAGACCCAGGCCGTGCGCATCAACGAGATCGTCGGCGGCCAGGCCCGGCCGGTCCCGTTCAAGCGCGAGGACTTCGACTACGGCAAGAACAGCCAGCTCTCGCCGGGCAAGTGGGGCGATGTCGGTTACGCCGGCTTCCGCGCGCATTACCACCTCAACAACGACAAGTACAAGGACGAGCTCGCCGTCTTCCTGGGCGCGAGCTACTTCCGCGTGCTGGGCGCCAACCAGCATTACGGGCTGTCGGCACGCGGCCTGGCCATCGACACGGTCGGCGGCAAGGGCGAGGAATTCCCGCGCTTCAGCGAGTTCTGGATCGAGCGCCCCGGCGCCGACGCCAAGACGCTGACCGTGCATGCGCTGATGGACTCGCCCCGCGCCAGCGGTGCCTACACCTTCGTCATCAAGCCCGGCGCCGAGACCGTCGTCGAGACCCGCGTGCGCCTGTTCATGCGCGCCCCGGTGGCGACGCTGGCGCTGGCGCCGCTGACCTCGATGTACCTGTTCGGCGAGAACCAGCCGCAGAAGGGCGACTTCCGGCCCGAGGTCCATGACAGCGACGGCCTGATGGTCGCCAGCAGCAGCGGCGAGTGGATCTGGCGCCCGCTGATCAATCCGAATGGCACGCTGACCACCTCGTTCACGCTGCCGGGCGTGAAGGGCTTCGGCCTGATGCAGCGCGACCGCCGCTTCTCCAGCTACGAGGACACCGAGGCCCGCTACGAGATGCGGCCCTCCGCCTGGGTCGAGCCCACCAGCGACTGGGGGCCGGGCCGGGTCGAGCTGATGTCGCTGCACACGCCCGACGAGACCCACGACAACATCGTCGCCTACTGGGTCCCGGCGAAGCAGCCGGCCCCGGGCCAGCCGCTGGACTACTCGTACCGCCTGCACCTGCAGGGCGAGCAGCAGCAGCGTCCGCCCGGCGCCTGGGCGGTGCAGACCCGCACCGGCTACAGCTACGCCAAGCTGGACAAGAACGAGCAGCAGTTCATCGTCGACTTCGAAGGCCCGTCGCTGGCCGCGCTGCAGCCCGGCGCCGAGGTCAAGGCCATCGCCAGCACCAACGCCAACGGCGAGGTGACCGAGGTCAACGCCTATCCGAATCCGGTCACCGGCGGCTGGCGCATGGCCGTCCGCATCAAGCAGTTGCGCCCCGGTCAGTCGACCGAGCTGCGCGGCTTCCTCCAGACGAAGCAGCAGGTCCTCACCGAGACCTGGAGCCTGATTCTTCCTCCCCAGTGAAGGAGCCCGACATGACGCATTCCGCCCTGCATCCCGCCGCCTCGGCCCCCGGTCCGGTCGGCCCGAGCGCGCCGGCCATCAAGCGCGGCGCGATGGTGCCGCGGCCCTGGGGCCAGCGCACGCCGCCGGTCGAGTCGCTGCCGGCCTCCGAGCCGCCCCAGGCCTGGGAAACCGCGGCCCGGAACCGGCGCAACGCGCTCAAGCTGTCCATCGCCGGCGCCACCGCGCTGGCCACCGGCGTGCTCTGGCAGACCCACAACGGCTGGGCCAGCGACCCTTGGGCCTTCGCGCTGCAGTGCGTGCACCTGGCGCTGTTCGCCCTGCTCTTCGCCTGGGTCAGCGCCGGCTGCGTCACCGCGGTGATGGGCTTCTGGGTGATGCTGCGCGGTGACCGTCACGCCATCTCGATCAAGGACGCCGGCAACGAGCCGCTGGGTGCCGACGCCCGCACCGCGCTGGTCATGCCGATCTGCAACGAGGACGTCACCACCGTCTTCGCCGGCCTGCGCGCCAGCTGCGAGTCGCTCGCGGCGGCCGGCGCGCTGCGGCTGTTCGACGTCTACATCCTGTCCGACAGCTCCGATCCGGAATGCCGCACGCAGGAGCTGGCCGCCTGGGCCGAGCTGCGCGCGCAGTTCGCCGGCCGCGGTCGCATCCACTACCGCTGGCGTCAGCGCCGCGTGAAGAAAAAGGCCGGCAACGTGGCCGACTTCTGCCGCCGCTGGGGCCGCAACTACCGCTACATGGTGGTGCTGGACGCCGACAGCGTCATGAGCGGTGACTGCCTGCTGGGCCTGGTGCGCCTGATGGAGAAGCATCCGCGCGCCGGCATCCTGCAGGCCGCCAACCAGGTCTGCGGCCACGACACGCCGCATGCCCGCGCGCAGCAGTTCGCGAGCCGCGTGACGGGGCGCCTGTTCGCCGCCGGCATGCAGTTCTGGCAGCTGGGCGAGGCGCACTACTGGGGCCACAACGCGATCATCCGCGTCGAGCCCTTCATGAAGCACTGCGCCCTGGCCCCGCTGCGCGGCAAGGAGATCATGTCGCACGACTTCGTCGAGGCCGCGCTGATGCGTCGCGCCGGCTACCAGGTGTGGCTGGTGGCGGACCTGCCGGGCTCGTATGAACAGCAGCCGCCGCACCTGCTGGCCGAGCTGCAGCGCGACCGCCGCTGGTGCCAGGGCAACATCCAGAACGCCGGCCTGATCGCCGAGCCCGGCCTGCACGGCGTGCACCGCGCGATGCTGGTCACCGGCGCGCTGTCCTACCTCGCCGCGCCGCTGTGGCTGCTGTACGTGGGCCTGGGCGTGCTGCTGTGGAACGTCGGCGGCAACGAGGCCTTCCAGCCCTTCATGGAAGACGGTTCGCTGGCCCCGGGCGTGGCCGCGCTGTGGCTGGGCACGATCGGCATGCTGGTGCTGCCGCGCCTGCTGTCGGTGGCCGCGCTGATCCTGCGCGGCGAGCAGTCGCAGTACGGCGGCACGCTGAAGCTGCTGGCCTCCTGCGCCACCGAGGCCGGCATGTCGCTGCTGCAGGCGCCGCTGCGCATGGTCGCCCATTCGATCTTCTGCGTGGTCGCATTGACCGGCATCTCGCTGGACTGGAAGTCGCCGCCGCGGGCCGCCGAGGACGTGTCCTGGCGCGAGGCCTTCGCCGCCTACGGCCGCATCAGCGCGATCACTGCGGTGATCGCCGCGGCGATCGGCGCGCTGAGCCCGTCGACGCTGATCTGGATCGCGCCGATCGCGCTGCCGCTGCTGCTGGCCGCGCCGATCACCGTGCTGTCCAGCCGCGCCCGCCTGGGCGAGCGCATGCGCCGCGCCGGCCTGCTGCTGATCCCCGAAGAGAGCCAGACCCCGACCGTGCTGCGCAACGCCTGGGCCTATGGCCGCCAGGAGCGCCACCTTCCCGGTTTCGCCGACCTGCTCGCCAGCCGTCGCCTGACCGCGCTGGCGGCCGAGGCGATGGGCCGCCGCGACGTGGGCCAGGGCATGCGCGCTCAGGTGCGTCGCCAGCGTCTGGACCAGTTGAGCGCGCAGCCTGGCGCCCTCGACGCGATGAGCAACGCCGAGCGCATGCGCTTCCTGAGCGAACCAGGCCACCTGCTGCGACTGGCGCAACCGCTGCGCCCGGTGGCGGAGGCACGTGTCGTCCGTCCCGACCTGCGCCTGGCTGCTTGAGGCCGCCGGAAGCCGCCCAAAGCCGCCAGAAGCCGCTACCTGCCGTTGAGTCCCGCCCCCATCGGCCCGGGCGCCTCGCCGAAGAGTCATGGCGGAGGCGTGGTGCCCGGGATCGATGCGGTCAACGCCGCGGCGCTACATCGGATCGCGGTCGTAGGCCCGGACGTCCTGCGGCAGCCGGACCCAGCCATGCATGCGGCAGGTGTAGACCGAGTCCTGCGGCGGCGGGAAATCCGGGTCGCCGAATCCCCCCACCGCCACGCCGACCGATCCCTCGACTCCCTCCTCGGTATGGAAGACGGTGCTGCCGCACACCGGGCAGAAATGGAATCGGAATCGGGCGCCCTGATCACCGGCGCGCACGAATTCGGTCGCGATGCCGATGACCTCATAGGGTTCGGCAAATGCCGCCAGCGCCGCGAAGACACTGCCCGTGCGGCGCTGGCACGCCAGGCAGTGGCAGAGGCCGGTTCCCAACGGCTCTCCCTGCACCACGATCTTCAATTGGCCGCAACTGCACGAAGCGGTACGTGAAGCCATGCGATCACCTCCCTGGAGACCGGACGTGGAGCGGCCATGCTAAGCGCAGCGCCGGGGCGCTGGCTACCTGTCTGAGACATCGTTGCCACACCGACATGAATCGCCGTCCCCTCTCCGAGGGATGCGGCCCGCGCGGCGAGGGCCTGGCTACATCGCCCACAAGCGGGGCGTGGTGCCGTCCAGGTCCCACAAGGCGTGACGCCAGGCGGCCCAGCAACGCCGCAGCAGCAGCGCGACCGGCTCGACCACCGGTCCCAGCACCCGCACCACCAGCACGCCGTCCTGCGCGGCGGTCGCGCCGGCGCTCGCGCGCAGCGGATCGGCGTCGATCAACGCGCGCACCGCGTCCAGCGCGCGTTCACGGCGATCGCGATCCAGCGCGGCGCCGCTGGCGAAGACCAGGGTGCCCAGGCAACGCTGCCCGGCCAGGCCGAGCTCGCCGTCCATCAGCAGCGCGTCGACCGCGTCCAGCCGGCCGCGCTCCAGCCAGACGCCGGGGATCTCCAGGTGCTGCAGGAAGCGGCCACTCGAGAACGGCTGCCCTGCGCCGGGCAGCCCGAGCGCGGTGATGTCCCAGGCCAGCAATTCGGCCGTCGGCGCCAGCGTGAAGCGCGCCTCGTTGACCGCTTCGCAGCCGGGGTAGGCGATCGCCTCGAGCGGCAGCCATTCCAGGCGCGCGCCCACGCCCAGCGTCGCCCGCACACGCTGCGTGGCAGGCGCGCCGTCCGGGCTGCGGTAGAAGCGCGTGGCGCCGGGCGTGGTCACCAGCGCATGGGCGCCCTCGCCGACCGTCACCGCGATGTCCAGGGTGTCGCCGCCGACCAGCCCGCTGGGCGGATGGACGAGCACGCTGTGGCAGATCGCGTCGCCTTCCGGGTAGAGGCTCTTGAGCAGACGCAGCGGCCCATCGTGCTCATGGCTGACGACGCAACGTCCTCGCTCGAGGCGGTAGTCGGCGCCCAGGCGGGCCAGCCACTGCCGCTGGGCCGGGGCGGCCGTCGTCGGGGACGAGGCCGGGCTGGCCGGGCTCGGCGAAGAGGAGGTCGACGGGAATGAGGGATCGAAGGTCGCGGTCATGACGGCGCAGGAGGCAGGCGGCGGATGTTAGGCGCATCCGCGCCATCGACGCCGCGCCGCTGGGCAAGGCTCACTTCGGCACCGTGATCCAGGCGTAGTCCAGCCAGTTGTCGGCGCGATGCACCGCCTTCACGCCCTGGCGCAGCGCCCAGGGCGCGGCCTGGCGATGCAGCGGCAGCACGTGCAGCTGCTCGCGGTACTCCTGCAGCGCCGCCTTGATGAGCGCCTCGCGCTTGACCGGATCGGCCTCGGCCGAGGACGCGGCCGCGAGCTGGTCGAACTTCGGATTCCGCGAGCGGCCGTAGTTGTAGAAGCCGGCGCCGGAGGCCTTGTCGTCACTGCGGTAGACCGGCGTCAGGATGGTCTCGGCATCGGTGATCGCGCCGCCCCAGCCCATCAGGTAGAGGCTGGTCTCGTAGCGCTCCAGCTTGGGGAAATAGAGCACCCGCGGCATCGCGTTGACCTTCACCTTGAGCTTGATCTGCGCCCACATCGAGGCGAGCGCCAGGCAGATGCCCTCGTCGTTGACGTAGCGGTTGTTGGGGCAGTCCAGCGTGACCTCGAAACCGTCGGGATAGCCGGCGTCGGCCATGCCCTTGCGGGCGGCGGCGAGGTCGAACGGCAGGCGCGTCTCGAGTGCCGGATCGTCATAGGCGCCGAGCGGTGACGGCGTGAGGCCGCCGGTGGGTTGCGACAGCCCGTTCATCAGGCGCTTGTGGATGGCTTCGATGTCGATGGCCTGGTACATCGCGCGGCGCACGCGCAGGTCCTGGAACGGGTTTCTGCCGCCCGGCGCGCGGCCGTACACCAGCGTGTCGCGCGCCTGGTCCATGCCGATGAAGACGAGGCGGTTCTCGAGCCCCTCCAGCACCTGCACGCCGGGCGTGGCGCGCAGCCGCGGGACATCGCGCGGCGCGGGGTCCAGCAGCAGATCGATCTCGCCCGACACCAGCGCGGCCAGCCGCGTCGCGTCGTTGGAGATCGGCGTGAACTGGACCTCCTGCACGTTGCCCTCGAAGCGGCCCCACCAGTTCGGGTTGCGCTTGTAGACGGTGCGGATGCCGGGCTGACGGCGCACCAGCATGAAGGGGCCGGTGCCGTTGGCGTTGAAGCTGGCGTGGCTTTCCTCGTTGTCCTTGAAGCTGAGCGGGCGCGTGACCTTGTGCTGCTCGCTCCAGGATTTGCTCATGATGAACAGCAGGTCCAGGTGCTGCAGGAAGATCGGATTGAAGCGCGGCTGGGTGATCTCGACGGTGAGCTCATCGATCTTGCGGGCGGTACCGACCGCGTTGGCGTAGACCGCGAGCTGGGAGGTCGGCGCCTTGGCGCGCTGCAGCGAGAAGACGACGTCGTCCGCGGTGAAGGCCGAGCCATCGTGGAACCGGACGTTGGGCCGCAGCTTGAAGCGCCAGACGAGCGGGCCGATCTGCGTCCATTCGGTGGCAAGACCCGGCACGATGTTGAGCTGCCGGTCGCGGGCGGTGAGGCGCTCATAGACCTGCGAGTTCATCCCGTTGGTCAGGCTCTCGTTCTGCGAGTGCGGGTCCATGGTCTGGGCATCGCCCTGGCTGGCCCAGCGCAGCGTCTGCGCCGCGGCGGTCGACGCCGCGCCGACCGCCCCACCGACCACGCCGGCGCACAGCGCCAGCAGCATGAGCATGCGCGTCATCCCGGTCTCCCGACGACTCTGTGAATGTCGGCCGAGTGTAGGCAGGCCGGGGTCAGCGGGTGGTCGGGGTCTTTCCGGACGGTTCTCGGATTGCCGCAACAGCGCGTCGCGCACTCCAGGGGCTGGCCCCTTCCTGCGAATATGAGGCCCACCGCTCCTCCTGCCGCCGCGCGGCGAGCGGCGACCCCGGCTTGCGATCCAGGTCGAAAAGGCCGGGATACAAGGTGAGGATCTGTTTGAGCATTTCCCGCTTGCTGTGGATCAGCAGATCAAGTGGATTGAGTCGTTCATACATGGATGCACCCCTCGAATGCAAATGGGAAACCATGAACCGAGACGACGGGGCCACCGTCGTGGTCGTCAAGTGGGCGAGTGCGGCATCGGTCCACGATGGCCCGAAGTCCCTCGTCCACGGGCCAGACGTTGCGCAGCAGTCGCCGCGCCTCTTTCCGATCGATGACAAAGGAGTGGGACGGATAGCCAGCAACCAGCTCGGCCAGACCGCCCGGCTCGACGTTGCGCCCTCGTTCTGCAAGACGCCGGCCATAGGCATGCGCGATCGTCATTGCACGATGCATCTCGGCCAATCGTTGCGGGTTCACCTGCTCCGCCATTGGCCGCAGCAGCTTCGCCGCGATGTCCGCGGCAATCTCGGACGCCACGCGTGTGGAGAGGCCACGTTCGGACAGGTCCAGCAAGGACACCTGGAAGGCCGTCATGAACTGCGCCAAGAGGATGTTGGCCGCCGTCAGTTGCTCAAGGCTTGAACTCGTCACGCCCAGCTCGTCGCCACGAAAGACCTGAACGTCAAGCGGGCCCAGTTCGCTCCTGTCGTCCATGTAAAGCGCCGAGGCCCCCAACGCGATCAGCGTCCCCGCACTCTTGCAATAGCGGGGGATCAGCACATGCATCTGCCGATAGTGGTGGCTCAATGCCCGTGCGATTCGAAACGCAGCATCCGGGTCACCGCCGGCCGTCTCGAGCACGAGCAGCACATCGTCGTGCGTCTTCCCGGTCTCAACCAGGGTGCTCAGTCGTTCATAGCCGGCAACTGATACCTCACCGGTGTAGGTCACCACGTCATAGGGCGGCATGAGAGGCGACACGGGTTCCGTGCTTTCCTCCGCCGGCCCGGTGATGTCGTTCTCCACGCCGTCCGCTTCATCCTTCCAATTCACTGCCATCGGATGCCCTCCAGCGCCAGACATCGGCGCGAGGTCCGCATCTTCGAGCGGCGCGTTCGGGAGGACCATGACCCTGACTAGGAGACCTTCGCCTCGAAACTCGGAGCCCTCCACTCAATCGAGTCTGGCCCGCCTACCGAGACATGCCGTTGGCGCCTGCGCCGACGCTCACCCCGCCGGCGTCTGCCAGAGTTCATCGAGCTTCTGGAAGCCCCAGGTGGCCGGATCCTCGCGGCCGATGATGCGGTCCGTCGCCCCGGGCGAGGACAGGTCCAGGACCTGCGTCGGGATCGGCATCTGCGACTTGGTCGAATAGAACGCCCGCACCCGCGGCGCCGTCAGCGCGGTCGCGTTCTGCTCCAGCACCACGGCGAGCTTGCCCGACTGCAGCTTCACCAGCGTGCCGACCGGGTAGATGCCCACGCACTTGACGAAGGCCTGGAACACGCGCGGATCGAAGTGGCCGGTCCATTGCGCCATCCGCGCCAGCGAGGACGCCGGATCCCAGGCGTTCTTGTAGGGCCGGTTCGAGGTGATCGCGTCGTAGACGTCGCACACCGCGCCCATGCGCGAGAGCAGGCTGATCTGCTCGCCCGCGAGCTTGCCGGGGTAACCGCTGCCGTCCATCTTCTCGTGGTGGCGCAGCGCCACGTCCAGCGCCGCCTCGGGCACCGAGGTGCCCTCCTTGAGCATCTCGTGGCCGCGCGTCGGATGGTCGCGCATGATCGCGAACTCGGCATCGGTCAGCGCACCCGGCTTGTTCAGCACGTTCAGCGGCATCGCCATCTTGCCGACGTCGTGCAGCAGCCCGGCCAGGCCGGCCTCGCGGGTCTGCGCCTCGTCCAGGCCCATCTGGCGGGACAGCGACACCATCAGCGCGCACACCGCCACCGAATGCATGTAGGTGTAGTCGTCCTTGGTCTTGAGCCGCGCCAGGCTGATCAGCGCCGACGGATTGCGCTCCACCGAACTGGCCACCTCGGCCACCAGGGGCAGGCATTGCTCGGCGTCGATCGCCTTGCCCAGCCGGGCCTCGCCGAACAGGTTCATCACCGCGCGCTTGGAGCGCTGCATGACCTGCGACGCGCGCTCGAGCTCCTCGCCCATCGACGCCGGCGCGGTCCCGAGCTCCAGCCGGGGCGCGGCCTGCACCACCGCCGGAGCCTCGGGCGCGGCCGGCGCCGCGCCTTGGGCCGCCGCCGGGGGCGCCACGTCCAGCCCCTTGGAGGCGTCGATCCAGCAGAAAGGCACGCCGCTCGCCTTCAAGGCCTTCAGGTCCTCGGGATCCGTCAGGACGAACTTGGTCTTCCAGAATGGATGGGACAACCACGAGCCCTCCATCCCCTGCAGGAACATGCCCAGCTTGACATCCGACGTCGGAATCTTCTTCAGCATGACTGGCGTTTTCGTCCAGGACAACACAGTATGGCGCCCTCCCCGGCGCTCGCACAGTCAGGCGACCATGAAAAAAACCGCCCCTCGGGGCGGTTCGTGATTGTCTTCGCGCCGCGGCCGGGAGCCCGGCCTCAGCGTGCCACGGTTCAGCGGAACCGGGACTGCGGGACTGTACGGAGTTCGGACGGCAAGCTGGCCAGGTACTGGGACAGCGTCTTGAGTTCCGCGTGGGTGAACTGCTTGACCTGGCCCGCCATCACCGCGTTGCTGCGGCCGTGATAGGGCTTGCCCTGGATCTGGTAGGACTTCAGCGCGACGTACAGGTAGTCGGCGTGCTGGCCGGCGATCTTCGGATAGGTGCCGTCGATGGGCTTGCTGAAGTTGGCGCCATGACAGCTGGCGCAGGCGCCCTTGTCGAGCAGCTTCTTCACGTCGGCGGGCGCCTCGACCGTGGCCGGCACCGCCTCGACCTGGGCCAGGCCGGCGTAGTACTCGGAGATCTCGGCGATGTCCTTGTCGCCCAGCGGCAGCGCGATGCCGCGCATCGTCGGATGCTTGCGGTCACCCTTGGCGTAGGCGGACAGCGCCGAGGCGATGTACTTGGCGTTCTGGCCCGCGATCATCGGGACCTTGTGGACCTCGGGGAAGGTGGCCTGGTAACCCGGGATGCCGTGGCAGCCGATGCACATGGCCACCTTGGCCTGCACCGGCGCCTGGGGGCCAGGTGTTGCCGCGGCGGGTGGGGTCGCGGCCGGCGCTTGTCCCGGCGCGGGCGACGAAGGGGCGTTGGACTGAGCGGATACAACAAACGCACTTCCGGCCAGCATCAACGCGAGGGAGATCTGCAGTTGTCTTCTCATGGTCCCGATCTTCGAGGATTTGGGGCGGCGCGATTATAGGGGGGGCCCTATATACTGGTTTTCACCGCTGCGCTAGAGAAACCCCTCATGAAATTCAAAGGTTCCCAGGACTACGTCGCCACGCCGGATCTGATGCTGGCGGTCAACGCGGCCATCACCTTGAAGCGGCCGCTGCTGGTCAAGGGCGAACCGGGCACCGGCAAGACGCTGCTGGCCGAGGAGGTCGCCAAGTCCCTGGGACTGCCGCTGCTGCAGTGGCATGTGAAGAGCACGACCAAGGCGCAGCAGGGCCTGTACGAGTACGACGCCGTCTCGCGCCTGCGCGACAGCCAGCTCGGCGACGACAAGGTGCGCGACATCTCGAACTACATCGTCCAGGGCACGCTGTGGCAGGCCTTCGCCTCGGACACGCCGGTGGCGCTGCTGATCGACGAGATCGACAAGGCCGACATCGAGTTCCCCAACGACCTGCTGCGCGAGCTCGACCGGATGGAGTTCTACGTCTACGAGACCCGCGAGTGGGTGCGCGCCAAGCACCGGCCGCTGGTCTTCATCACCTCCAACAACGAGAAGGAACTGCCGGACGCCTTCCTGCGGCGCTGCTTCTTCCACTACATCAAGTTCCCCGAGGCCGACACGATGCAGGCCATCGTCGACGTCCACTTCCCGGGCCTCAAGAAGGAGCTGCTGGCGGCGGCGCTGAAGACCTTCTACGACGTGCGCAAGCTGCCGGGGCTGAAGAAGAAGCCCTCGACCTCGGAGCTGATCGACTGGCTCAAGCTGCTTCTGGCCGAGGACATCCCGGCCGAGGCCCTGCAGACGCAGGACGACAAGGTCGCGATCCCGCCGCTGGTGGGCGCGCTGCTGAAGAACGAGCAGGACCTGACCCTGTTCGAGAAGCTCGTCTACATGCAGAGCCGCAACCGCTGAGGCCGACGCGATGAGCCAGGACTTCAACGCCGCCTGGCGCGCCGCGCTGGCGGACGCGCTGGGCTTCGTGGGCGGTGGCGTGATCGGCCTGCTGGTCGGCCGCGCGCTGGGCTGGGAATTCATCGGCGCGCCCGGCTGGGGCACGACGCAGATCCTGGGCCTGCTCACCATCCTCGCCGGCATGGGCGGCTGCCGCTGGCTGCTGCGCCGGCTGCTGCTCGGCGGCAAGGGCTGAGCGCCCCACTCCTTCCCTCCACCGCCGGCCGCGGGGTCGGCCCGATCGCATGACCGCATCCACTCCCTTCACCGCGCCGGTCACCCTGGCCGGCCCGCACGCGCGGCTCGAGCCGCTGTCGCCCGCGCACCGCGAGGCGCTCGCCGAGGCCGCCGACGACGGCGCGCTGTGGAAGCTCTGGTACACGACCGTGCCGGCGCCCGAGCGCATGGCCGCCGAGATCGAGCGCCGGCTGGGCCTGCGCGACGCCGGCACGATGAATCCCTTCGCCGTCTTCGACGCGCAGGGCCGGGCCGCCGGCATGACGACCTACATGAACATCGATGCGGCCAACCGCCGCGTCGAGATCGGCTCCACCTGGACGCGCGCGTCCTGCCAGCGCAGCGCGCTGAACACGCAGTGCAAGCTGCTGCTGCTCCAGCATGCGTTCGAGACCCTCGACTGCATCGCGGTGGAGTTCCGCACCCATCGCCTGAACACGCAGAGCCGCCGCGCGATCGAGCGGCTGGGCGCGCAGCTCGACGGCATCCTGCGCTCGCACCTGCGCATGCCCGACGGCACGCTGCGCGACACCTGCGTCTACAGCATCACCGCGGCCGAATGGCCGACGGTCCGCAACCACCTGCAATGGCAACTCGACAAGCCCCGGAGCGCCTGATGGCCACGTCCAGGAAAACCACCGCCAAGCAAGACACCGCCAAGCGAGACACGGCCAAGGGCGAGACCGCCAAGCGCGCCAAGCGGGCCACCACGAAGCGCGCCCGCGCGACGATGGCGCTCAAGGCCCTGGACGTCGACGCGCTGTGGTCGCTGGCGCGACTGGGCGCGCCCAGTCTGTCGCCGGACGGCGCCCAGGCCGTGGTGCCGGTGACGCGCTTCGACATGGAGAAGAACCAGGGCGCGACCTCGCTGTGGCTGCTGTCCACGCTGGGTGGCGATGCGCGTCCGCTGACCTCCGCCGGCGAGAAGGACGGCCAGCCGCGCTGGAGCCCGCAGGGCGACCTCGTGGCCTTCATCGCGCGCCGAGACCAGCAGGGCGACAAGGACGAATCCCCGCAGCTGTACGTCATCCCGCCCGACGGCGGCGAGGCGCGCCGCGTGACGAAGATGCCGTTCGGCGTCGAGGCCTTCAAGTGGTTCCCGGACGGCCGGCGCCTGGCCTTCGTGTCCTGGGTCGATCCCTCGCTCAAGGGCCAGGCCGCGCAGGCACAGCGCCGCCAGGCCGAGAAGGATCGCAAGGACTCGGCCTATGTCACCGAGGAAGGCTTCTACCGCTTCTGGGACCATGCGCTGCCGATGGGCCGCGTGCCGCACCTGCATGTCGTCGACCTCGACAGCGGCCAGGTGCGCGATCTCTTCGAGGGCACCGACTACGAACTGAGCCGCGCCGAGCCCGATGCCGACAGCTTCGACATCTCGCCCGACGGCCGCCGCATCGTCTTCAGCTTCGACCCCAACACGCCCAAGACGCTGGAGCACCGCAACGCGCTGGCCGAGGTCGAGGTGCGCTCCGGCCGGGTCCAGGTGCTGCTGCATGAGCCGGCCTGGGACCTGGTCGCGCCGGTGTACAGCCATGCGGGGCACCACATCGCGTTCGTCGCCTGTCACCAGGGGCTGAAGCACACGATGCCGCAGCAGCTGGCGGTGCTGGACACCCATGGCCACTGGGCGGTGCTGTCGGAGGACTGGGACCAGGAGGTCGCCGCGCCGCTGCGCTGGGACGAGGACGACCTGGGCGTGCTCTTCTGCGCCGAGGAGCGCGGCCGCCGCCACCTCTACCGCTTCGACGTCAAGACGCTGCACGCCTTCCCGCTGTGCGAGGGCGGCCATGTCGGCGCCTTCGCGCTGGAGGCCGGCACGCTGGTCGTCCTGCATGACAGCGCGAGCTTCCCGCCGCGGCTGTCCGTCGTCGACCGGGAAGGCGATGCCGCGGAACAGGTGCTGCACCGGATCGAGTCCTTCAACGACGAGGCCTTGTCGACGCTGGCCTTCGGCGCGGTCGAGGAGCGCTGGTACGAGGGCGCGCTCGGCGAGCCGGTGCAGATGTGGCTCTACTATCCGCCGGGATTCGACCCGCGCCGCAAGGCCAAGGCGCCGCTGATGCACCTGATCCACGGCGGCCCGCACACCGCGATGGGCGACAGCTGGCACTGGCGCTGGAACCATCAGGCGATGGCGGCGGCGGGCTACGTGGTCGCCTGCGTGAACTACCACGGCTCGTCGAGCTTCGGCAATCGCTTCGCCGACTCGATCACCGGCCGCTGGGGCGAGCTCGAGCTGGAGGACGTCGAGCGCGCGACCGACCTGCTGCTCCAGCAGCCCTGGGCCGACCCGAAGCGGGTCTTCGCCACGGGCGGCAGCTACGGCGGCTACATGGTCGCGTGGATGAACGGCCATGTGCCGGCCGGCCGCTACCAGGCCTACGTCTGCCATGCCGGCTGCTACGACTGGACGGCGATGTTCGCCAACGACGCCTACCTGTGGCATGCGAAGGAGCTGGGCACGGCCTACTGGAAGGATCCGGCCAAGGTCGCGTCGCAGAGTCCCATCGGCTACGCGCAGCACTTCAACACGCCCACGCTGGTCATCCACGGCCAGCTCGACTACCGCGTGCCCGACGCGCAGGGTCTGGCCTACTACAACACGCTGAAGGCGCAGGGCATCGCCGCCCGGCTGGTGTGGTTCCCGGACGAGAACCACTGGGTCATGAAGCCGCGGAACTCGAAGCTCTGGTACGGGGAGTTCTTCGACTGGCTGAAGCGGCATGACCAGCCCCGAAAGGCCTCGCTGACTGGTGGCGAGGCGGACGCGCCACGTGCAAGACGCAAGAGAGCGTAAGAGACGTGTCGCGCCCGCGCCAGCCGGATCCAACCAAATCATCACCAATTCGTTTTGATGGCGTGAGCAGCCTCATCCGCTGCTCGACGGCAAGCCGCTTCGCGCGGCCTTCGCCCGCGTTGGGGCGTCCTCGCCCATGTCGCTGCGGGGCCATGGCAATGAAACGATCGCGCCGGTGATCGTGACGCCCACGGTGGGACGAACGCGACGTGTCCGCAAGAATCCGCGCGTCTCGTCTTCCCCGCCTGATTCGTCATGTCCGCAAGCACTGGCCGCGCGTCCTCGCAATTCGCCCTGTTGAGCCTCCTGGTTGCTTCCACGCTGGCGGCGTGCGGCGGCGGGGGGAGCGACAGCGCCGCCCCGACACCGTCGACTTCCGGCTCCCCCGCACCCGGACCTTCCACGGCACCGGCACCAGCGCCGCCTCCGGCACCTGGTCCCGCGCCAGCTCCGGCTCCGACACCAGCTCCGCCTCCGGCACCTGCTCCCGCGCCAGCTCCAGCTCCAGCTCCAGCTCCAGCTCCAGCTCCAGCTCCAGCTCCAGCTCCAGCTCCAGCTCCAGCTCCAGCTCCAGCTCCGGCACCAGCACCAGCTCCGGCACCAGCACCAGCACCAGCACCAGCGCCAGCGCCAGCCTCCGCGGTGGACTTCACCCTCAAGTGGACCGAGCTTCACCAGACCATGGACGGCTTCGGCGCCTCCGATGCCTGGCATGGCCCGCTGACCGGCGCGCAGGCGGACCTGTACTTCAGCACGTCCTCCGGCATCGGGCTGTCGCTGCTGCGCATGGGCATCAATCGTGACGGTGGCACCTTCTCCACCTGGAACAACGCGAAGCTCGCCATCGCGCGGGGCGCCAAGGTGTGGGCTTCCCCCTGGTCGCCGCCGGCGAGCCTGAAGACGACGGGCGACCTCAATTCCGGCTCCTTGCGCAGCGACGCCTATGCCACCTGGGCCACCACCCTCGCGTCGTTCGTGACCAACTTCAACGGCAACGTCGGCACTCCGCTGTACGCGATCTCCGCCCAGAACGAGCCGGACTTCGACACCAAGGGCCTCTACGACATGTGCCTGTACAGCTTCCCCGACATGGCCGCCTTCGTCGGCCGGCTCGGGGCGGCGGTCGCCGCGCTGAACCTGCCCTCGCCGCCCCGGATCCTGGCGCCCGAATCGGCGTCCTGGGACAAGCTCTGGAGCTATGCCTCGGCCATCGACGCCGACCCCACGGCCCGCGGCTACGTCGGCATCTACGCCACCCACCAGTACGGCGGCGTCGGCAAGTACCAGCCGCTGAACAAGCCGCTGTGGGAGACCGAGCAGTCCTCCTTCGAGGCCTTCGATCCTTCCATCGCCAATGCGCTGAAGGTGGGCGGCTGGATCAACGAGGCGATCGTCTCGGGCAACGTCACCGCCTGGCACTACTGGTGGCTCAACGGCATCAACGACGACAACGAGGGACTGATCGGCAAGAAGGGCGACTTCCAGCTGACCAAGCGGCTCTTCGCCCTGGGCAACTATTCGCGCTTCGTGCGCCCGGGGTGGGTGCGGATCGGCGTCGACGGCAGTGCTGGGGGACTCCTCATCACCGCCTTCAAGAACCCCGCCACCGGCGAGTTCGCCGTCGTCGCCATCAACGCGGGCGCCGCGACGACACGCACCTTCGCCGTCCCCGGCGCCGACGGCAGCGCCGTGTCGGCCTACGTGACGGCCGACACGGCCTTGGGCGCCATCGGCACGGACGGCAACCTGTCGCTCGGGTCGGCGTCCAAGCAGGTGCCGGCATCGATCCCGGTGGCGCAGGGCCGGTTCACCGCGCCGATCGCGTATGGCGTGACGACCTTCGTCGGGAAAACGACCTGACCCTTCTCTCGATCAACCGCCCCGCCGCCATGATTTCTCGCGCATGCAAGGTTGAACCGCCCCGCACCACCCGGATCCTGTCGGCGGTCGTCAGGGGCTGGGCGCTGGTGCCCTTCCTGCTGACGGCCTGTGGTGGTGCTGGCAGCGACGGCAACCCGACCAATCCGCCGACCGCCAACGGCCCAGCCCCCGCTCCCGCGGCTTCGCCCACTCCGGCACCGGCACCAGCACCAGCACCAGCACCAGCACCAGCACCAGCACCAGCACCAGTGCCTGCTCCCGCTCCCGCACCGGCACCAGCACCTGCACCTGCACCTGCACCTGCACCTGCGCCCGCTCCTGCACCGGTTCCTGCTCCTGCTCCCGCACCGGCACCAGCACCCCCGTCTGCGCCGGCGCCCGCTCCCTGCGCCCTGCCGTCCTCGTTCTCATGGACCTCCACGCAGCCCCTGATCGCGCCGCAGTCGGCCAGCTTCGTGTCCATCAAGGATCCGACGATCGTCCGCTACAACGATCTCTATCACGTCTTCGCCACGGTCTTCGATACGTCCAGGAACGCCTGGAGCGCCGTCTATCTGAACTTCAGCGACTTCTCCAAGGCCGCCAGCGCGGTGCAGGTGCCGCTGGCCGGCAAGCCGGTGGGCGACGCCGTCGCGCCGCAGGTCTTCTACTTCCGGCCGCACAAGAAGTGGTACCTGATCTCGCAGTGGGGCGCCAAGTACTCCACCA